>Ga0193740_1000257_pt1 | contig 15294 bp, 15 predicted proteins | sample L2s1metaG_FD_145072 | JGI IMG/M metagenome (GOLD analysis project Ga0193740, IMG submission 145072) | Soil microbial communities from a riparian zone of the East river system, Colorado, United States - L2s1 | ecosystem: Environmental > Terrestrial > Soil > Riparian zone | place: USA: East River... | reverse complement strand
ATTATAATAGCTCTTGGTTTACTGCCTTTGCCAAAAACTTCGGCCACCAGGTTTCTAACTTTTAAAGCGGTAGACTTTAAGCCGGCATCCACCATAACCCAACCTGTTCCTTCTGTGTCCTGGATAAGGTAAACGTTCACGAAAATATCTTTAAGCCTCCACACACCCGGCGCTACTAACCATGTGCTCGGTCCCATACTCCTTTCCTCGGTGGCAGATTGTTCCCGCCTGTCTACTTTCGCTCTTTTCATAGTTTTATTTTAGTACAGTGTCAACAAATAACATACCACTGGAAAAATGCACGGAACCGTGGGAAGAAGGAAATGAGACACCAACTATGCATGAAAAAAGGAAAAGACTATTTTTTTAGTTTTTGATCGTACCTGCTCTGTCTTAAAAACTGTATTGGATCTGCCATGCCGATTATGTCAATGATAGCCTGTTTCTTATCGATTTCATTTTTATAATACTCCCTCGCAATTGCATAACCAATATAATAGCCCAGGTCTGCGGGTTTGTCTTTTACTGAATAACCATTGTACAACCAGTTGCCGATATTCTGATTACATAACTCGTTTTTAAATTCGGTCCACAACCTGTTTTCATTTTTCTCTCCGTACCCATTGTTTCGTGAAGTACCGGTAATCAGTTCAGCAATAAAATCGCAGGAGCCCTCTTTTATGGATTGATACAATAGTGGACATTTGATTGCATTGGAATCAGCATAGGGCTTTTGCTGGGTGTGCACACATTCGTGAGCTACAATCCCCTTAATTCTTTGAACGATTTCCTCCCTGCTGGCAGAATCCTTTCCTGTTGCCGTTGTGACTTCGCTTCCTATCAACACAAATTGATTGGATACTGTACCGCCGGTGTTTTTGATACCAATGGCGAAACAAACTTTAAAAGGTTTGAAATCCGGGTAAATTTCTTTGAACTTTTTAAAAACATCTTCTATCAGGGGCTCAGCTTTTTTTACCTCGTACGTATTTTTTCTGACAGATTGGTAAAAGGAAGCATTCTTTGAAACGGCTGCTACAAATTTTTCTGCTGTCAGATCCCTTACCTGTATAAAGTCGAGTAGACCGTTTGTTGCTTTGTCCAAATAATGTTGTTGAAACGAATTAACGCTGTCTGAGAAATTCCTGCAGTTTTTTAAATTGTCAAATGCGTTCCAGAAATGGTCAACATCAATCGTTGTAACATTCTTTGCATTTTCGGGTTCTAATTCTTTTTTTATTTTTTTCCTGGCTTCAATTTCATTTTTGTTCAAACTCCTGACCAAAAGGGTCACGCTACCGGAATCGGTATTTTGCGGATCTTCAAAGCGTTTTATGGTAAGAATAAAATTTCCTGATTTTTCCGGGCTGTATTCAAACTTTTCGTAGCCGGAAATATCATCCGGGTAATTGCATTCATACACTTTTTTGTTGTCGGGAGATGTAAGCGAATAATGAACCGCTATCCCTTGCTGCAAAATTGAAAATTGATAGATGCCATCTTTTGCAAGCTGAAGCGTATGAACCAGCGAAGCTGTTTTTGTCAGTGGGATGTCTTTATATTCTTTATTGAATTCTATTTTTTGGCTTTGTGCATTTATCTCAAATGCGCCAGGTAAAAAGAGAACAATGAATAAAAACTTTATTGTTAGGGGCATACGAATGTTGGGAATGATTTTATTGACTTCGAATCTAATTCATTTTTGAAAATCTTTAATTGTTTGTACTTCCTTAGTCCATTGTAAAAATCCTTCTCCATCATAAGCTCGAACAAAAAAGGAGACAACATTAGAAGCAAAGTCTTTTAGTTGATCAATACTTAATGAACTAAAAGCAGAAAAACCATATTGTTTCTCAGCAGGCAAGGAACCGAGCGCACAAAGAAAGTAATAACCCTCGCTGGTTTTAAAAGCATCTTCAAATGTTGCTGTTTGGGCATCGGCATTAAAGAAATAATACATTTCCTCATCAAGATTAACATACTGTAGCTCGGAATCCTTGACCCGCGGGTCGGATAAAGCTCCGTTAGCTTCTTCAAGCAAACAGCAATGTAGTTTATTGTCTTGCAGGTATTGAAGGATGTTAGCGATTACCACTGGTCTTGCACCATTTTGAATGGGTACTAAAGCAGGGCTGTTTTGCAGTAAACTCTTATCGAATGGATAAATTCCACCAGTTTCGAACCTGTATAAAAGTTCAGAAGGTGTATTCTCAGGTACATAGGTAAATACTCTTCCTTCTGTCAAAAATTGGGAGTTCAGGTGATTTGCCAATGTTTTGCCGGAAAGGTCAAGTTGTTCTTGCACATACGCAATTGTTTTTGGAGAGGTAATTTCTACTCGTTTTATCATACGTGAAAGAAGTGTCAACTATAAACGACTAATGGCACCCAACAGTTGTTTCGTGTTACCCGAAACTAATAATATTTTCAAAAGTATTCATTCCCATTACTTGTTTGTTTCTTTTTTCTTTTCAAGCCGAGACTCACTCATTGCCTTGTGCACTAGTCGTGGTCTCGGCGGAATTATTGAGTATAATTGGTAAGTTCAATTAGCCATTGAAAGCAGGTAAACGTAATGAATAAAGTATCTTCACTTTCATGTATGGTAGGTCTAACTGCCATTCTCTGGGAAGTTAGCAAACAGTCCTTCTTTCCCGAGTCCGCTCTGCTAAAGCCTCGCACAATAAGACTCGGGAAGGGAAAAAATGCAATAGTTAAAGTAATTGTAGTCCATACCAGCCAACTAATGTAAATACAATACAGCGGGTGATAACACCAATACAGCACCAGGTAACCAATTTTTTAATATTCGCATTTAAGCCGGTACCTACAGCTAAACTTATTGGCGCGCCAACGGAAACCGTTCCTAAAAATCCCAAACCAATGATGCCATATTTATTCCAGAGGTGGAGTATCCTGGGATGCTTTTTTGCAGCAACTTCTTTGGCGGGCTTATTTTTGTCAAAGAGAGCCCTGATCCGATTGCCTAAAAATGCTGCTACAAATACACCAATTAAACCGCCGGTAACACTTGCAAAAAAAATAATCCAGGGCGATAAGCCGAAGGCGAATCCGGCGGGGATAGCTGCATAAATTTCAAAAGAGGCAAGGCTAACTACAGTGAGTATTTTGAAGAACATATTTTGACACAAGGACTGATTTTAATAAATGGCCGAAATTAAGGGATTAATGTTTCCGATTGGGGTGTATTTCCTTAAAGCAACACTGTCTTAACAAAAAATTGCGCACAACGTAAAAATATTTATGAGGTTGTGGCAATTGAAAAACGTCAGGTTCAATTAACCACAAAAGCAAAATAGTGATTTAAAGTTGCATGATTAACGTCCAGCCACAATTTGGTGTGAGAGGCGCACCTCATCGCTTACAAGCGGTGAGGCCGTCTACTCGATTTCTTACTTTCCCGAGTCCGCTCTGCTAAAGCCATGCACAATGCGACTCGGGAAGAAAAAAGAGGTTCACTTATTGCCATGTGTTTTAGCCGTGGTACCGGCGGAGTTATTGAGCACTATCCTCAATAATTCCCGAGTCCGCTCTGCTAAAGCCTCGCACAGTGAGACTCGGGAAGGAAAAAATTTATTTAGCCCGGCTAGCCTGATCCTTTGCCTGCTCCAGCATTTTATCAATATCATTTCTTAGCAACAGTTTTCCATTGGCTACTACAGCATTTATTTTCCTGGTATTATTTATATCTTTTAAAGGATTGGCATCTAATAAAATGAGATCTGCAATCTTACCTTGTTCAACGGTACCTAGCTCTTTTTCCTTACCAATGAATACAGCAGGATTAAGTGTTGCTGCACGGATGGCATCCGCCGGAGTAAAACCTCCATCAACCAGCCAAAATAACATATCATGCATGGAAATACCAGGTGTAATTTTTCCATTCAATTGTGTGCCTGCAATGATTGGTAGACCTCTTTTGTGTGCCATATACAATTGGCTCATGTCCGGTTGTTCTTTATCTACAGCTGTTAATGAAGACTGAACTTTCAGGTCATTTTCCATTAGTTGCTTCTGCCGTTTAGTTCTGTAAACATTCCTTGATGTATCGCCATGTTCAAACCTGTTTAAAGAAGGAAAGTAGGAAGTGGTGCCTGTGCACAGCCAGGTATTATTCTTCTTTAAAGCTTTCATAAGTGTATTGAAATAAACTGTATCAACTCCTCCTAAACTAGGTAGTACTCTATTGTAAAAGTCTGTGTCGGAAATAACACTGTCGCCCTGGAATATCTGAAACAATTTTTGCCTTCCAGTCGTCGTCGTACGCCTTAAGTCGGACAGGTGGGTAAATGCGTCAACTCCTGCATTTGAAGCGGTCATCCAGTCTCCTGTCATCCGCTCTATTACTTTCCGATTGTGTTTGTGTGCGGTTTTAGTGATTGCTCTCAAAATAGAATCAGATTTTATGTTACGTGCATCTATAATGTCAGCTCCCCAGGCTATTAATGAATCTACCATTGCAACCGCTTCACTAACAGTTTTTACGGTGATCATTGAGTTAGCATTTGCAAGTAAATTGTTTGTTGGTTTTCTATCTACAAGTGTTTGTCCTGGTAAATAGAGCCTTGGACCCAAGATTGACCCATTAGCAATCTGTTCTTTTAATTGTTTTGCTTTAGCAAATTGAATAGGCGGAAGCAGATCTTTTACAGAAGTTACTCCATAAGCTAACATCAACATAAAAGCCGGAGAACCATTGCTTTCATAAAGCATTACCGAAGCATTAAAATCACAAAGACCCGGCATAAGGTATTTACCTGTGCCGTCAATCACTTTTGCTTCTTTTATTTTTAGTGGTTTTGAACTTATCTTTTTTATAAAGCTGCCTTCTACCAAAACATGTTGGTTAGCAATCATGCTGCCTTTTCTTACATCGATGATATTTACATTCTGAAACAAAACAGGTACAGACTGCGTAAAGGCCTTGAAAGGGAATAGAAGAATAATTATAAATTTCATAAAATGGTTTCTAATGGGTTGACGATGTGAGTGGAAAAGTGGATATAACATAGTGAATAGGTTAATGTCATTTGATTAAAGCAGTTGACAAGGCAGATATTTCTTAAGTGATGCATAACTGTTCGGGTATTTGGTGAACTTCTCTTTCAGATCGTCATCTTGACTATATAAATTAACCGAAAACCGCTGTTGGCTGTAGGGGGGCCAATTTAGGCTCAGCATGTAAATTAATGACTCGTGTTAAAATGAGCGAAAGCTTTTATTCTTTCCCAGATGACATTGATAGCACCCCCCGTAGCTGTGGGAACCACTTCAATTGTCATGAGTTCCACAGGTTCTCTTAATTGTTCCACCTGCATAGGCACTCGCAGAATATCATGAGCAGGATTATAGTTTGTACCCCATATATTGGCTTCGGTGTTAAACATCATTATCCAGCCAGCTTGAGAAGGCATGGTGAAAACAGAATATGCACCAGCCGGAAGTATTTTGCCGTTAAAATTAAGAGGATGACTTACGATTATCTTGGTGGCTTGATTGGATCCCGTTCGCCAAAACCGATTCCATGGTACTACTTCACCGAAAATGACCCGTCCCCTCATTGAGGGCCGTGAATAATTTATTTTTATACTGGTGCTGCCAATAACTGTCTGAACCGAGTCGCTTTTGTTCGGCCAACCGAAAGGACCAAATTGCTGTTCCCTTTTTGCATATAATAGAATTAAAGAATCCAAATTCAGATGCGGAACAATAATTCCTTTCGTATTATAAGAAGAGCCGATTGCATCAATTGAATCAACTTTACCCTTTTCGTTTAAGTAGAGTGTAAAGGGACCCATATATCGGCTGTTAGCTGTTAATTTTCTGTCACTTAATCTCTTCACCACGAACTTTTCGGGAGGACCTGTATTACCAACAATGTGATTGCCTACAATACTATCACCAACATCCCCGTGAACGTAATTGGCTAATAGGACAGGCATATAAACATATGGATAATGACCATTCACCATTACTCTTCCAGCATAGTTCTTTTCCCAAATTCTGTCGCCAATCTTTTCCTCGGTGTAGGTGGAATCACCCTTTTGATAAAGCTTAAAGGTTAGCAACAGTAGCGAGTCCTTTCCGATGACAGGCTTGTATCTATAGCCTTCCATGTATTGCAATTCTCCGTTAGGAAAAAATTTGCCTTTAAATTTGTTAACATTTGAATTGGCTCTTTTTACAATAGTCGCGGTAAAATCATTGCCTGTCAAACGATAATGTGTGACCTCGGTAGTGTCCTTGCCCAAGGTATAGATTATGTAGCCACTGTCTTGATGATCCTTCTGTGCTTTTACCAATAAAGAATTAAAGAGCAGGGCAGAAAGCAATAATGTTTTAGGTTGCATTTTAAGAGTTTTATTATTAAGAAATGCTACTAACTTATATAGCTTTTATAAGGCTCTTTATTGTTGAGACACTATCATTACAGCCAACGTGGCGAGGCTTTGCGATGTGGTGGCATTCCCTGTTCCGTCAGTTTAAATTTATTACTAAAGTTCAATAGTATTACAATCGCTCAGCACTTATTCGTCAGCCACCATATTGCAAAATAAATGTTGGCTGCTGTAAAGGGTTGAGTGCAGATGAATGGTTGAAATACAGTTTTCATTTCGCTTACCTTGGTAATGGATAGTTTGATATTAGAACGTTCTACAACTTCATTAGCTGCATTAGTCGTGACACTCTGAAACAACTTTCGTAGCATCATTCTTTCGTGTCTTTCTAAATCTCTAAAACAATAAGAAGTCGTAAAAATTGTAAAAATCTACAGCTTTTGTCAGTCAGTACTACACTAACTCCTTTTTCTCTTTTTTGTCAAGCCTTGCAATAATCATAGGTGTCAAAATGCAAACAATTCCAATAATATTAAGCATTATATTACTCTCCAGGAAGTTAAACACTATTAGTAGCACCCCGCAAGTCAATATGACAAACTGCAGTAGCTTATTGTCCCAAATAAAGCCCATAACGATATAAGCTATTCCAATAAGTGTGAACATTGCCCTGTTCAAAGTTTTGTCAACATCATTATCGAAATTTATGAACCAACCAAGTATTCTGGCAATTAAAATAGCAAAAATCAAAATTGTAAAAATTGTATTTACTGTCCTTTTCATGTTGTGAAATTTTATAGCAGCCAACAGTAGTATTTCCGCTAATATACGCTGCCATTTGCAACCGACAATTTTTACAATTTGTCTATTCTTAGTTAGTTATTTTAAAAAACGCGGGTGCACCCTGGTAGCGCAAATACAACCTGTAAATTGATTCGCTCCTGCACGGAATGACTGAATTATGATGACCAGGATTACAGAACGTACAAGTGAGTGATCCGTCGGAGCCGGACGCAGCACAACAGTCCCCGATAGCTATCGGGATGATAGTAGCCCCGATAGCTATGGGGGCAGCCCGCCACACAATCTTAACCATTCTTCAATACTTAACATCCTAAATTTGCAGTGCTGCAAGCTGCGCTATCGTGGTGCCATTTGGCGCTAAGGAAAGTCCGGACAGCACAGAGCACCGCATCCAGCTAACGGCTGGACTTCCTGCTAAAACAGGAAAGAGAAAGTGCCACAGAAAATTACCGCCGTGTTTGTGTCTTCACAAACACAGTAAGGGTGAAAACGTGAGGTAAGAGCTCACGGTTGTTACAAGAGATTGTAATATTCGGGTAAACCTTGCGGGCTGAAATGCCACGTATAGAAGCGCTTAGGGCTGCTCGCCCGATGCTTCAGGGTAGGCAGATTGAGGTAGCCAGTAATGGCTATCCCAGATAAATGATAGCACTTCGTCAAGCTCAGTGTAAACTTGCTGACGCAAAACAGAATCCGGCTTACGGGCTTGCAGTAACCTCACCACGGCCCCTCTCTATCGTTAGATATCAAGAGAGGGGAGACGGTGTGGTCAAAAATAATTTTAGAAATACTGGTTGCCGATATATCCTCCCAGTTCCATCAGCCATGCAATTCCCAAATGCACAGCAAGGCCACCAAATATTGTGCGGGTGTGATAAATAACAACACCCAATATTATTCCTCCAAAAAATGAACTGATACACTCACCCAGCGGTTTTCCAAAATGAATGGTGCAGTAAAAACAGGCCATTGGTAAAATGGCATCTTTCCCAAACCATTTTGTAAATGCAAGCACCAGGAAGCCCCGGAAGAAAAGTTCAATGGAAACAAAATCGCTGCCGTAGGAAAGTTCATAAAGTAATTTGTACCAGGCACTGTTTGGTTTATCATTCAGGAAGGAAATGGCTTTTAGTTTGGGATACATGGACAAAAAATCGGGTTGCGTTGAAGCGACAGCAACCAACGGTACCATGATCAACAGCATAAGCAGGTAAGGAGTGAAACTGAAATCTTTTATGCCTGTTCCGTAAAAGGGTTGTTTCTCCCTTGTGAGTTTCCAGATAATAAATAGCACAATACTAATTATAACCAGCTTAAATGGCCAATAGATAACCTGGTTCCAGTAATCGTCCTGCATTTTGTTAGCGCTGAAATGAATGCCGGGATCAAATACCATCTTCCACGAAAAAATAGCGGGGGCAAGGAAGAAAAGAAGTAAAAACTTTTTATTCCGGAAAACTGGTTGCTGATGAAAAACTGCAAGCAAAATATACGCAAATGAAAAAGCCGTAAGAAAAACCAGGTACCATCCGGGGTATTGTTGCCAAACAGGCAGGGAGGAGATAAAATGATTTAAACCAAAATTGTAATTAATGTAAATGAAAACGGCGATAAATAAAGATGCTGAAATTAGAATTCTTTTATCCGTGCCGTAAAAATAGTCCCTGATGTAACCGATTATCTTCCTCACTTGTAGATCCTTTCATTGTTTAGTTAGCAAATATGGCCTTTCAGGAATTATAAATCATAGCTTATGATATTGTTTTAAAAAAAATTGTATTTAATTAAACTTTTTCATAAAACTATTCTCTATACTTGCCTAACCAACCAATATGCGATATTTATACTTACTGCTTACCATTCTCCTATCCTCGTGCGATCCCCACATGATAGACAATGGAAGAATTACCGCTTATGTTCCTATTTATGTTTCTAAAGATGAGGCCAACTTTATTGGTGCCGAAACTGCAAAACCTACGGTACTACCCGGTAAGATTTATGCTTACGGCACTTACCTATTCCAGGTAGAACAAAACCACGGTATTCATATCATTGATAATTCAAACCCGCAGCAGGCTCACAAAATTTCTTTCCTTAATGTACCCGCGGCCAGTGAACTGGCAGTTAAATCAGGCTTCCTGTACACAAATAATCTGGATGACCTGGTTGTTTTCGATATTTCAGATATCGTTTCGCCACGGTTGGTGAACAGGGTGGAAAAAGTGTTTCCGCAAATCAGCCAGGAATACCCGCCTGTAAACGGTGCTTACTTTGAGTGTGTTGATCCTTCCAAAGGTGTGGTAGTGGGATGGGAAGAAAAACTAGTTGAAAACCCTAAATGCAGACGCTAAAACTTGCTTTATGAGAAATTCATTACTGTTCATCGCCATTATTTTTTTGTTGGGCTGTGATAAGTCGTCTTCAAGCGAATCTGCTGCTTATGCCAACGGTGGAGGGAAAGGCGGATCATTAGCCAGGTTTACAGTTGTTGGAGATTATTTGTACACTGTAGATAAACAAACTTTGAAAGTTTTTGATATTTCGGATCCTTCAAAGCCTTCATTAAAACGATCTGTCAATGCAGGTTTTGAGATTGAAACCATTTTTCCTTTTAAGGATAAGCTGTTTCTGGGTTCAACAAGCGTGGTTTATATTTTCAGTATAGATGATCCGTCCAACCCTCAAAAATTATCAGAAGCAATTTCACCTACAGTAATGCGCCGTTGCGATCCCGTGGTGGCGAAATATAATGTTGCCTATGCTACCTTGCGTACTAACGGACCATGTGGAGGAACCACCAGCATACTTGCCGTTTTTGATATTACAGATATCAAAAATCCTGTTCAAAAGATTGCGGTACCGGTTGGCGAACCTTATGGACTAGGTTACTCCGGCAATACCCTTTTTGTATGTGACCGCATGTATGGAATTTCGGTATATGATATTTCTAAACCCTTTGACCCGGTTAGGGTAAAAACGGTAACCACTGACAGTCATCCAAATTTCATTGACGTTATTCCTTACAATAATATCCTGGTTTGCTGGACGTCCACCGGAATCATTCTTTATGATATTTCTGTTCCACAAAATCCAACCCTGGTCAAACAAATTAGTTAATGAGGAAATTTGTACTGCTGCTCCTGGCATTTCCGCTTTGTGTGTATGCACAGGATTCACGTATACCGTTTACAGAAAAGAAAACCGCTGTTAGTATTAATCCATTAGCCCTTATCGGCATTGATTTTACCGTGATGGCCGGCTTTGAACACAAGCTTTCATCAAAACTTTACATGTCAAATGAGGCGGGATATATTTTTGCGTCTCAATATATTACCGATGGTGAATCAACCAGCAATGGAAAGGGATTTATCATTCGGCCTTCATTAAAATGGTTCGTTGCTAAAGACAATAAATTTTACCTGCAACCACAGGTGTTTTATAAACAGGTAACACATAAAATGTATGACTGGGTGGGTAAGAACCCGGTTAATGGCATACCTGCTTATGAGCAATTAGAGGAATTCAGATACCGCAGAAAGATCACAGGATTTAATATTGTAGCAGGTTCTGTTTTGCCCCTTGATTGGAATGGTAAAGGTTACATTGACGTTTACATTGGACTTGGCGTGCGGAACAAAAAAAACAAGGTGGTAGAGTCCAACACAGTTTATCAAAGACCAACAGGAATATTTAATCCTACTGATGAAGGTGTGTTTCCAAGTGTGCCAATGGGTGTACGTTTTATTTATGCACTTAACTAATAAAATCTAAGTCCACCTTAAATATTTATTCATGAACCTTCAAATATTTTCGCCACACCAAAAGCAGCAGCTGCAGCCAGTGCACCAACAAGTGTAGCTCTCACGGCTCCCCACAATGCATGAGCACCTGTTATCCTGCTCCTGAACCACCCAAAAACAAATAAACATACAAGAGTAATTACAACGGAAAATTTTAAGCCCGTAATAGGATCATCAACAAAGAAATAGGGAGAAAGCGGAACCAATCCACCAACAGCGTAGGATAACCCAATGTTCATTGCCGATTTAGTGGCTTTTTTGGAACCAGTCTTTTCTGCAACCGATTCATATTTCGACATAAACTCTACCCATTTGTCTTTGTCTTTGGCAACTTCCAGTGTTGCCTGCTCCTGCAATTCTTTACTCAAACCAAGATTGGCAAAAAATTCTTTTGTTTCTTCAGCCTCCCGATTGCGCAGTTTTTCAACTTCGTACTTCCTTTTCAATTCGTGGTGGTAATGATTGTGTTCCGATTTACCGGTAAAATAGCCACCCAATCCCATTGCAATGGAGCCTGCTGCTATTAAGGCAATTCCCGCAATTACAATAATTCCGGTGGAACCCGCAACAGCGCTTAAACCTGCAGCTAATGCAAAAGGAATAATAAGGCCATCACTCAATCCAATTGCGATGTCGGATAGCAGTGCGTTGCTGGTTAAATGCTCTTCTTTATGATCCAAATCTTTATCCATTTCTTCTGTTACAATAAAATTAAAGCAGGGATGATGTATTAAAAATGACGCAAGTTGGTTTTAATTCTAATCCAATATTTCCAGGCTTTTTTTGATGATTCCGACGCTCTCCTCAATTTGATCTTTTGTAATCGTTAATGGTGGTGCTAAACGAATTTTATCGCCATGAGTTGGTTTGGCTAATAAACCGTTGGTCTTTAGTTGAAGACATAATTTCCATGCGGCTTCTTTATCAGCATGATCGATAATAATTGCATTCAGCAAGCCTTTTCCTCTTATGGATTTTATGTGAGCTGAGGCCAGGTTGGTCAATAGTTTTCTAAAATGGTCGCCCATCTGCATCGAATTTTCTGCCAGCCTTTCCTCTTTTAAAACCTGCAGGGAGGTAATAGCTATTTTACAGGCCAGTGGATTACCACCATAGGTTGAGCCATGTTCTCCAGGTTTTATCGTTAGCATTATTTCATCGTTTGCCAATACGGCGCTTACCGGTAATGTTCCACCGCTTAATGCTTTTCCGAGAATCAGAATATCAGGATGAACATCTTCATAATCGCAGGCTAACATTTTTCCCGTTCTTGCCAGTCCTGTTTGAATTTCATCTGCAACAAATAAAACATTGGCCTGTTGGCAAAGTTGATAAGCACTTCTAAGATAGCCTTCATCAGGAACCATTACACCGGCTTCGCCCTGGATAGGTTCCACTAGAAATGCTGCAACTGTTTTATCTGATGAAGCTTTTTCCAGTGCATTTAAATCATTAAACGGAATTGAGACAAAGCCTGGCATGAAGGGACCAAAATGATTTCGTGCAGATGGTTCTGAACTAAACGAAATGACCGTAGATGTTCGTCCATGAAAATTGTTTTCGCAAACTATGATCTTTGCTTCGTTGTTCCCGATTCCTTTTACTTCATATCCCCACTTGCGTGAAAGTTTGATGGCTGTTTCTACTGCTTCCACCCCTGTGTTCATTGGAAGGATCTTGTCGTACCCAAAAAATTCAGTAATGTATTTTGCATATTCACCAAACTGTTCGCTGTAAAATGCACGGCTTGTTAAGGTTAACTTTTGTGCCTGCTCAACCAGTGCTGCAATGATTTTTGGATGGCAATGACCCTGGTTGGTAGCGGAATACGCACTTAAGAAATCAAAATACCTTTTTCCTTCTACGTCCCACAAAAAAATACCTTCGCCTTTACTGAGAACAACAGGAAGGGGATGATAATTATGAGCACTGTATTTTTCTTCGAGATTTAAATAATATTGAGTTTGGGTAAGAACACCGGTTGAAGTATCCATAAAATAGATTTAAGTAATGAAATGAAAGGTTTCAGGCAACAGAAACAAACTCAGTGATTGAGAAGGTCCAGATTCAATGAAAGGAAGGAAAAGATTTTCATTACTATTGTTGAAACGCAAAAGTAAGCAAATGGATTATAAAGTTCCTGCACAAACCAAAATTGGTCATGTGCACTTAAAAGTTGCAGATATTGAAAGGTCTTTGGGCTTTTATCGTGATATTCTCGGCTTCGAGGTTACGCAGCATTATGGAAGCAGTGCTGTCTTTCTTTCGGCAGGCGGTTATCATCATCATATTGGCTTGAACACCTGGCACAGTAAAAATGGAGGACCTGCACCTATCAATTCTGCAGGGCTTTACCATGTTGCTATTTTGTATCCGACCCGAAAAGACCTTGCAGAAGTTTTGATGCGACTAATCCAGGCAAAATATCCTCTGACAGGAGCCTCGGATCATGGCGTGTCTCATGCACTGTACATGGATGATCCGGACAGGAATGGGGTGGAGCTTTACTGGGATCGTCCAAAAGAAGAATGGCCTTTTGAAGCCAATGGCAAATTGCAAATGATTACAGAGGCGCTGGACCTGGAAGACTTACTGAAGGAGTTGCATTCCTGAGTTTCCATTACTAATTATTTATTATTGATTATTGGGTAGTGTAGTGCGAATAATGAATAATCAATGTCCGGAATAAATGACACCTGTTGTCGGTGTTTCATACAGTTCGATCCTGCTTAAAAGTGGAAGAACAGGTTTTATCTGGTTCCAGATCCAGATGGTGATGTTTTCTGCTGTGGCATTTTCCAAACCCTTAATATCATTGATCACTTTATGATCCAGTTGATCGATCACAGGAGTCAGTGCGTCTTTTAATTCTTTAAAGTCCATGATCCATCCTAAGTGCTGATCGGGTTGTCCTTCAATCACAACTTTTAACCGGTAGGTATGTCCGTGCATATTCTTGCACTTATGTCCATCGGCAACATTGGGCAAAAAATGGGCGGAGTCAAACGAGAATTCTTTATAGATCTGCATTTCGCCGCAAATGTAAACCAAGATGGGAAAATGGCTCGTTAAATTGGAAAGTTGGTTTTTATAATGAATTAAATATCCATGGCAATAGGGACGTCATGTCTTTAAAATTTAGATTATTTGTTTAACGTATTTTAAACCGTAGCGTCTGTAGGTGTTTCGTTTCATCACCAATTGCCAGGCTTCAATGAAGGGGATCGTTTTAACTGTCACTTGAACGCGTGGTGTACTAATCAACATTTTTTTTAAACCACAGAGGCCACTAAGTTTTTACACGGAGATCACGGAGGAATCTCTGTGGTCTTTGTGTTTTCTTGCTTTGTGTGCTTTGTGGTTAAATTAAACTTGACTAACCACAATAGTTATGAATGATCCAATATTTATTGGGATGCCTATGAACCCTGGCAATAATGTTCATTCAAACCGTGTATACGAAATAGACAGAAGGAAAGTCCAACTGTACATCCATATTCTTTTCAAACAAGCCATACACCGTAGAACCACTTCCACTCATGGATGCATAAACAGCACCTCGTTGGTACAATTCATCTTTCACCTGTTTGGTTGCAGGATGTTCGGCAAAAACGGTTTCTTCAAAATCATTTTTTAAAACGTCCCTCCATTGTTCAGCAGGTTTTTTGATAATGTCTTTAATGCCTGTCCTTTGATTATTTGGGGTGATTTTGGAAAATGCCCGGCCAGTGCTGATATGAATTTTGGGGTTGACCAAAACAATTTTGTAATTGGACAGATCTAATTCAATCTCTTCCAGATTTTCACCTCTGCCTGTTGCATAACAAGGTTGATTTTTGATGAAGAAAGGGCAATCGCTACCTAATTCCAGGGCATATTTGATCAATCGGTTTTGACTAATTTCCAGGTTGAATTTTTTATTTAAAAGAGTAAGCGTAAATGCTCCGTCGCTACTTCCACCTCCCAACCCGGCACCGGATGGAATGACTTTGAGCAGATGCAGTTTTATTGCGGGTAATTGGGGAAAATCTTTTTTGAGAAGCCGGTAGGCTTTAACGCAAATATTGTTTTCGACAGAAGAATCAATTTCCAAACCGGAGGTTGTGAATTGAATGTCGTCGGTGGGTGAGGGGCTTTGAACCACTTCCAATGCGTCCTGCAAGGGTACGGGGTAAAAAACAGTTTCGAGGTCGTGAAACCCATCGGGCCTTTTTTGAAGAATATGTAATCCGAGATTGATTTTGCAGTTAGGAAAGACGATCATCAGCGTCCTTTTTTGCGGGCATTGATTTCATCCCGTATAGCAATTGCTCTTATGTAATCTTCCTGGT
>Ga0193740_1000255_pt1 | contig 15393 bp, 15 predicted proteins | sample L2s1metaG_FD_145072 | JGI IMG/M metagenome (GOLD analysis project Ga0193740, IMG submission 145072) | Soil microbial communities from a riparian zone of the East river system, Colorado, United States - L2s1 | ecosystem: Environmental > Terrestrial > Soil > Riparian zone | place: USA: East River... | reverse complement strand
AAAATTAAAAAAAGGCAAAAACTTGCAAGAAATCAGGCCTCTAAATCGGCACAATAGGCTAAAAGGTTGATAATTTCTTTGGTAAAGACCTTGTAATCGAAAGGTTTTGTGATGAATCGTATGCCCTGGCTTTCGAAATATTTTTGGTGGGCAAAGTTGGAGGAAGTAGTAAATACGACGATCGGAATCCTGGCTAGTTGCTCATTCTCTTTTAATCTACTTATGGTTTGCCGTCCATCCATAAGAGGCATGTTCATATCCATAATAACAAGACAGGGCAATTGACTTCTATCTAAAGATTCCTGCAAATAATTTAAGGCATCCACTCCGTTCCGGGCTTCTTTAATTTCGAAGGAATGGCCTTGTGATTGTATAATCTCTTTTATAAAAAAAAGATCATCTTCATCATCATCCACACACAGTATAACCGGACTGAATGCCATAACCAAATCTAAGACTTTAGCAGGCACATCCGCCACCGTATTAGTACTTGGAAAAATTCGGTATTTACTATTGAGAATTTGCTTGTGAAGCAGGATAGATCGAGTAAACAACGACTGATATCTTAATTCATTTAGCCTGGTTAAACAAACGTCAGGTCAACTTCAGCACTCCTTTACTATCCGCTTCGATTATCTTTTCGGACTGCAGAAAGGCAATCACCTTCCAGGCTTTTTCTTTTTTGATGGTTTTTATTTCATTGATTAATTCAGAAGCTGTTAATTGTTTTTGTGAAAGATGATTAGAGATGATACCGGAAATTTTCTCAAATTCTTCGGTAGTAAGATTCGTTGCTCTTTTACGAAGACAGTTGTCACAAATATTGCAATCCTTTGCATCTTTGTCACCGAAATAAATACTAATAAAATAACTTCGACAATTGTATTCTTTAATGTAATTGATCATGGTTTGCACACGCCTGGTAAAGGATTCTTTTCTTTTATTGTACAAAGCTGCATTGAGTGTTAAATCCGTGGACGGCACCCGATTTTTTTTAAAAAAGATTTGTGGTTCATCATTTTGAGGAGAGTAACTAATAATACCGAAGGATGCGATAGTTTTTAATTGTTGCTGGAGGATTGCCTCGTCTTTACCGAGCAAACGGGCCAGCAAGTTTTCAGAAATGAATGCAGGGAAATCAAATATGCCTTCGTAGCTTCTAAGTAATACTGTAAGCAAGGGTTCGTGCTGGGGATAATTGTTTTCAAATTCTGTCAATTGATTTTTTGAAGTAGTAAAAACCAATGTTGAAGGCGTAAAATTTTTTTCGTTGAATTCAATCCATCCATCAATTTCCAATGCCTTTAAAGCGTACAAAGCTTCGTTACTGTTTATTTTGAAATTCCGGATGAATTCATCAAACCGGAAATTGAAACTGGTGTATTCTCCGGAATAGGCAGGTATTTGTAGAAAATTAGCCAGTGCATTATACACATTTCTTATTTGCTCAAATCCTGGAAAGCGGATAGCCTCCAGGCCTTTCAGATCTTCCAGGTCTTTTTCATCGTACAACAAAACCGCATACGATTTTTTGCCATCACGCCCGGCCCTGCCGGCCTCCTGGTAATAATTTTCAAGGGAATCCGGTACATCCATATGAACTACCAATCGAACATCGGGTTTGTCAATGCCCATACCAAATGCATTGGTACTCACAATAATTCTTAATTTATTATCAATCCAATCTTTTTGACGCTGGTTACGTTCCTCCGGCTTTAATCCTGCATGATAATTTATAGAAGAAACCCCATGCATCGTAAGCAATTCGGCTATTTCCCTGGTGCGTTTACGGCTCCTGCAATAAACAATGGAAGTACCCTGCACCTTACTGACAATATCCACAAGCTTTGCAAATTTGGAATCTACCTTAAAGACACTGTAAGAAAGGTTCTTCCTTTCAAACGACTGCTGAAAAACCACGGGGGTTTTAAACGCTAACTTTTCGCAAATATCTTTTTGAACCTCCGGCGTAGCCGAGGCAGTTAATGCCAATACCGGGATCTTGGGCAGTTCTTTTCTTAATTCAGCAATTTTTAGATAAGATGGCCTGAAATCATATCCCCATTGAGAAATACAATGCGCTTCGTCTATTGCTATCAGGTTAACATTTAACCCTGGCAGGTATTCATTAAATAAAGAAGTCTCTAATCGTTCCGGTGATACATATAAAAACTTAAAATAATCGTTGGCGGCATTTTTTAGGGTCCGTACGACATCTGTTCGTTTCATTCCTGAATGAATAAGCAACGCAGGAATATCTCTTTTCCGTAAATTTTCAACCTGGTCCTTCATCAAGGCAATCAAGGGAGAAACCACAACACAAATTCCTTTCTCCGCCAATGCCGGTACCTGGAAGCAAATGGATTTTCCGCCTCCAGTGGGCAGTACGGCCAGGGTATCTTTTCCATTCAAAACAGATTGAATTATTTCCTCTTGAAGTGGCCGGAATTCTTCATAGCCCCAATATTTCTTCAATATGCTTTGAACATGAACCATTCCGAGATAAGAGTTGTATGTAAAAAATTTACAGGAAAGGAAACTTCCGCCGGCAACTTAAAACATATTGCTTAAAACATTCCTATAATTCGTCGAGTATTTGATGACAGGAAGACAATAGGGAAGTGATAGTATGAACCTGTTGATCACTGGCAAATCCCAGCTCCACCAAAATTTCGGTAGCTGCATCAATTATAATAAGAGCACTCCTGGCGTTACGAATGAATTTCTTTCTTTTTTTGGATTCGGAAAACACTCCCTGGGCGATATTAAGATGTAGACTTAATGCGGCTGTGCGTATGTATCGGACAAAATTTGTTGTTTCCTCGCCCTGTAATTCATGCGTAAGTTCATAACAGGCAATAACCAGTTTTTTGGAAAGGTTATACAACTCAAGACCCTTATAGCTGCCAGCTTTAAGCATGATTTACCATTACAGGAATGCACAGGAAATGAAATTTACGTAAAGGAAATCGCGTGTAATTTTTCACAAGAATCTGGTACGGGAGTTCTGTCGGGAGACAGAAGTTTTTTGGCGAATGAGAGAGTGAAAATAGTTAAAAAAGTTTACTGTACCTTTTTTACAAATAATCGTACTGAATTTATGGCCAGTACAACGTCACTTAAGCCCATTATTAAAGCTCCATAAGTAGGGCCATAGGTTCCCAATAAACCAACAGCTGCAATTGGAATAGCAACAATATTGTAGGCAAAAGCCCAAAACAGATTTTGCTTGATGGTAAGATAAGTATGCCTACCCAGGCCTAACGCCAGGGGCAGTTTATTTAATCCACTGCTCATTAAAACGACGGAAGCACTTTGCATAGCAAGCTGCGAGGCTTCACTCATGGAGATGCCAATAGTGGCTTTGGCAAGTGCAGGTGCATCATTAATACCATCACCAACCATTATGGTAGGTTGTTGATTGGTCAGTTCTTCAATTTTCTCCAATTTTTGCTCAGGGCTCTGTTCTGCAATTACCTCTCCGATGCCCAGTTTGTCGGCTAAACTTTTTGTTTTTTCATAACGGTCGCCGCTAAGTAAAATCGTTTTAATGCCTTTTGATCCAAGATACTGAACTATATATTTCGACTCGGGTCTTAGCTCGTCGGCAAGATCGATCCATCCAACCAGTTCGCTATTCTTTACGAGGTAGATATTATGGTTTTCTCCGGCAGCAAGTCCCGGGACCAGTTTATGCGAACCTAATGCGTATTGATTTCCTTCTGTGTCAGTAGCTACCATTCCTTTTCCTTTCACTTCCTCAATTTTTTTCCAGCGAATTTCATTGGCCACCCTCCACTCATTTGCAATTGTTTTGGCTAGCGGATGGCTTGAGTATTTTTCCAGGGAGTATACAATTCGTTTAAATTCTTCTTCAGCAATTTGAGAGCTGAAACCGGAGATTTGAAATTTTCCCGTTGTCAGCGTACCTGTTTTGTCAAATACAACCTGCCTGATATCCTTAAACAATTCCAGGCTTTTCGAGTTGCGAAACAGAATTCCGTTCCTGGCTCCCCTTCCTAATCCCACCGCAATTGCAGCCGGTGTTGCTAACCCCATTGCACATGGACAGGCAATTACCAATACGGCAATTGCTCTTAACAAAGCAGGCGTAAATGCACCTACCACAATCCAGTTGGCAACCAGGGTAACAATGGCAATGCCTAAAACAGCCGGAACAAAAACGGCACTAATCCTGTCGGCCATTTTTTGAACAGGCGGTTTTTCCCCCTGTGCTCTTTTCACAAGGTTTAATATATTGGAAAGAACGGTATCATCTCCTACAGCAATAACCTGTGCTTTTAAAGTTCCTTCTTCAATTATGCTTCCGCCAACAATCGGATCTTTCTGTCTTTTATGAACTGGAATACTTTCACCGGTAAGTAAGGCTTCATTCACATGCGCCTCACCCCATAAAATTTTACAATCAGCAGGCACCTGTTCGCCCGTTCTTATCAAAACCAGGTCGCCAACTCTTAATTGAGTGTTTTCAACGGGCAAAATCACTTCTTTGTAGTCATTGTCGAAGCCAATCATATTGGCCATCACTTTTTGCGATTTTACCAGGGCATTCAAGGCTCTTTGGGTTGATTTGATGGAAGTGTGCTCCAGATATTCACCCAGCGATACCAGTGTAATAATTGTGGCTGTGGTTTCATAGTACATGAACCCTTGCCCGAGGTTAAAAATTGTACCGATCAAACTGTATATAAAGGCTGCAGAAGAGCCGATAGTAACCAGTACATCCATGTTCGGCATGCGGTTCCGCAAACTTCGTAACGCTGATTTTCCGAAGGACATCATTCCAACTACATACACGGGGAGAGCCAGGAACAGTTGTACCCACGGATTCATCAGGAAATGAATGTGAATGCCAAACATGTGCAACATCAACAACAATGTAAAAGGAAGGCAAAACCAGAGGCGGTGAATGTTTTCAGATAAAATTGCGTTGAATAAGAATTTTTTTGCAGGAGCCTTTGAATATTCGCTGGATTGAACTTTGTACCCCAATGATTCAATGCCTTCTGAAAGTTGTTGCTTTGTTGCTCCACCATTCAGGTCAAAACGCACATCACCATCGATGGGGTTAACAGTAATATTAGCAGCTCCTTTTTTCTGGAGATACTTATTGATTGCCGACGCACAATTGGCACAATGCATTCCTTCAACTTTCCACTGTACTTGTTCCATCCTTTTAAATGAAATTTATTCACCTGTAAAGGTACTTCACATCAAAAAGTGTGGCGGGAATGTGAATACTTATCTTTTCAACTCTGTTGCAAAGCAGATATTTTTTTATAGATGCCATGGGCAAGAACCATGATGTTTTACTTTCGAATAAAAAAATTAACTGTTCAATATGTAGGTTTGTAAATGCATTTTCATATTTCAATAGATGGGCTGGAAAATTTTGCTAATGAATTCTGGAAATACGTAAATGATTTAAAAATTTTTGCGTTTCATGGACAAATGGGTGCCGGGAAAACCACTATTATAAGCACTCTTTGTCACTTCAAGGGGACAAAAGATGTTACAGGTAGTCCAACCTTTTCCATAATTAATGAGTACTCGTATTTTGAAAACGGAGAAAACAAAAAAATTTTTCATATTGACCTCTATCGTTTGAGGGATGAAGGAGAAGTAATTCACGCAGGTGTAGAGGATTGCCTATACAGTGGGTCTGTTTGTATGATAGAATGGCCTGAAAAAGCTCCAAACCTGTTTGATGAAGACACGGTTCATGTCTTTATTGAACCCGTTTCAGAAACTGAAAGGAAAATTTCGATTCAATTACCTGGTAAGAAAAAATCAAACTGGCCCTCATTTCAGACATAATGTAATCCGTTCAATCAGTCATATTATCATTGTATCTGCAACGAATTTTCCTTAAGCTACCAGGCAAATTTACCTTACATTAAGAGCAAATTATTTGAATCTACTACTGTACAAACAGAATCTGCCAGGCTATCAATATCAAATAACAATCGTAATTTGTAGCCCAATTTGATTGGCCCTGCATATGTCCCAACAGAAACCGTTTGTAAGTACTTCATTCAGTTACGAAACTTTAGAGGAAACGCTTGATATCAAGCCAAAAGGAGCACAACTTCAAATCGGAATTCCGAAAGAAATTGCATTCCAGGAAAACCGTATTGCTTTAACACCCGATGCAGTAGGTGTTTTGGTAAGCAATGGGCACCACGTTACAATTGAACACAATGCAGGTGACGCATCTCATTTTGCTGACAGGGACTATAGCGAAGCCGGGGCAAAAATTGTTTACACCCGCGAAGATGTTTACAAAGCTCCCATACTTGTAAAAAGTGCACCGGTAATTGAAGAAGAACTCGGTTTGTTGCAATATAACCAGATGATTATTTCGCCTATCCATCTCAGTGTGTTAAAAGCAGAATTATTGCAAAAAATGATGGATAAGAAAATCACGGCTATTTCATTTGAAAACCTCAAAGATGACAGCGGTACTTATCCTATCGTTCGAAGTATGAGTGAGATTGCAGGCAGTGCGGTTATGCTGATCGCCGCACAATACCTGGGTTCTGCCAATCATGGCAAGGGTGTTTTGCTGGGTGGCATATCGGGTATCGCGCCTACAAAAGTTATCATCCTGGGTGCAGGAATTGTAGGAGAGTATGCAGCAAGAGCTGCGCTGGCACTGGGTGCATCTGTAAAAGTTTTTGATAACAGTGTTTATCGTTTAAAACGGCTGCAGAATAATATCGGGCATCGTTTGTGGACTTCCGTAATAGAACCAAGACTGTTAGCCAAGCAGCTTAAAACCTGTGAAGTTGCAGTGGGTGCATTGGGTTCGCAAACTGGTCGCACACCCATTGTGGTTTCTGAAGAAATGGTAAGCAGCATGCGTACCGGTAGTGTCGTGATAGACGTTAGCATTGACCGTGGCGGCTGTTTCGAAACCTCGGAGATCACAACACATGAAAATCCTATTTATAAAAAATATGGGGTGATCCATTATTGTGTTCCCAATATTCCATCGGGGTTTGCCAGGACGGCCTCGCAGGCGATCAGTAATGTTCTTATGCCCTTATTATTGGAAGCGGGGGAAGACGGCGGTTTTGAACGAATGGTATGGCATCAAATCCATCTACGGAGTGGTATCTACATGTTTAAGGGCGCTCTCACCAATTTTTATTTAAGCGAGCGATTCAACCTTAAATACACTGATCTTAATTTGCTAATAGCCAGCCAGCGGTAAATCATAATGTGATGCAGAACATGATCCCCCCTGTCAATATCCTAAACAAGGTTGTTTTACCGATCGACTTCAATAACCACCTGATTATTCTTTAAACCTTAGCAATAGCTGGTTTGTAATCTAAAACACTAATTCTCTCGTTAGTAAAACTGTATTCCACTTCGTCATTCGAACAAACGATGACAAGACGATCCTTACAATAGCTTTCAATTAAAGAATGATACAATTCAATTCCTTTTGCATCCAGGTTGCTGCATGGCTCGTCAAGTAAAACTATAGATACATCAGAAAAAATGGCCTGGGCAAGTTTGACTCTTTGCTTCATTCCCGAAGAATAAAAACGTATCTGTTTATTGATCGAACCCTTCAACCCTATTTCTTCAATTATTTGTGCAATTGAAAAATTATGAATGAACGATTTGAACTGGTTATGAAATTTTAAAAATTCAACCAGGTTCATTTCTTCTATTACATCCAAATAAGGCGCACAAAAAGAAACCTGTTTGTACATAGTTTCATTATCCAACCACTTATTGGTTGTTATATAGTCAATGCCCCCTTCGCTCAATTGAAGCATACCCCCAAGGCATTGAAGCATGGTTGATTTTCCCGAACCGTTCGGACCAGTAATAGCATATGAGTTTGAAGAATTGAATTCAAGATCAGCATTCCGAAAGATCCATTCCCTGTTAAAACGCTTACCGGCATTGGAAAGCTTAATCTTCATTCAGATCGCTTTTAGAAGAACGTTTGATCACACCGATCTTTGAGTCCTGGATGAATTGCAGGATCTCCGCCTTTATTTCATTGTCCGCAACCCTCTCTTTCACAAGGTTAATACCTGAAGTGGTACTATGATTACCCACAAACAATAAATGATAAATCTGGGATATAGTTTCAATTTGGTGGTGTGGAAAGTTTCTCCGGTGTAAACCCACTACATTAATGCCTATATAGCTGATAGGTTCGCGGGCAGCCTTTACAAAAGGAGGTACATCTTTACGTATAGCGGTCTGGCCTCCAATGTATGCATGCTTTCCTATTCTTGTAAACTGCTGTACACCGCATAATCCGCCAACTATAGCATAGTCCCCGACTTCTACATGGCCTGCCAGCTGAACCCCATTGGCAAGTATAACATGGTTGCCCACCAGGCAGTCATGCGCAACATGTGAATACGCCATTAAAAGACAATGGCTGCCTATTACCGTTTTCCATTTGTCTTTGGTGCCGCGGTTTACGGTTACGCATTCACGAATGGTTGTATAATCGCCCACTTCCACGGTTGTTTCTTCTCCCACATACTTCAGATCCTGCGGAATAGCACCGATTGTTGCTCCGGGAAATATTCTGCATCCTTTACCAACACGGGTGTACGGAAGAAGCACGGCATGTGACATTATTTGAGTGTCGTCTCCCACTACTACGTTATCATGAATAACTGCAAATGGATCTATAATAACATTATTACCGATTCTTGCATTGGGATGAATAGAGGCCAGCGAAGAGATCATGGTCTTACTTTGGTTTTCTTAACAATTTGTGCTACTAAATCAGCTTCGGCAACAATTTTATCGGCGACAAAAATAGTTCCTTTCATTTCACAAATTCCGCGACGAACAGGATTCATTAATTCCATTTTAAGAATTAATGTGTCGCCGGGAACCACTTTGTATTTGAATTTGCAATTATCAATTTTCAAAAAATAGGTATCGTAATCATGATCCGGATCATCAGGTATTGTGAGAATACCGCCGCATTGAGCCAACGCTTCCACTAACAGCACCCCGGGCATTACACAGTTACCGGGAAAATGTCCCTGGAAGAATTGTTCGTTATATGTAACATTTTTGATTCCAACAACGTGCTTTTCATCCAGCTCAATTATTTTATCAACCAATAAAAAAGGGTAGCGGTGCGGCAATTTTTTTTCTATGCCATGAATATCAAAAACAGGTGCAATGGAAGGATCATAAAAAGGAGCCTGTTGTTTTCCCTTCACCTTTTTTAAATGTTCCTTTATTTTCCTTGCAAAAGCAATATTGCTGGAATGACCCGGACGATTTGCAATAATATGACCCTTGAAAGGAATGCCCACTAAAGCAAGATCTCCTACAACATCTAAAAGCTTATGCCTTGCAGGTTCGTTTGGAAAGCGTAATTCCAGGTTGTTCAAAATTCCGCCTTCATTTACCTTAACATCTTTTTTATTGAACACTTTCTATCCGCTTCACCTGGTCGGCCGTTACTGGCTTATCAACAACCACAATCGCATTATTGATGTCGCCACCCTTAATCAGGTTATGATCGATAAGGTATTCCAACTCATGGAAGAAAGAAAAGGTTCTGCAAGGGGCTATTTCCTCGTTAAAGTCTGAAATCTTCTTTAAAGCCGCATGTTGCGTTCCCAATACCGGGGAATTGAAATCGATCAGTGTATTAATACGAAAATCATTGTAGGGTAATGCTACCATTTCAACTTTCTTCTGTTCGTCGGAAAAGGTGATATTGTGTTGGAGGGTATAATAAATTTTCTGCACATCCTGCTGCTTGACTCCTGCTTTTTGAATAGCCTCAATAAAAGGCTCTGAACTTCCGTCCAAAATCGGCACTTCCGGCCCATTGATCTCAATCAACACATTATCTACCTGGTTGCCAAAAAGTGCCGCCAGCAAATGTTCAATCGTTCCCACTCTTGCTCCATTGGCTTCAATAGTCGTGCTTCTTGTAGTTTCCGAAACATAATCCACATCGGCTTTAACTGAAGGCTGCCCTGGCAGGTCAGTTCTTTTAAAAACCACTCCGGTGTTTGGCTCTACAGGCTTCAATCTCATTTCTACTGTTTGCCCGGTATGAATGCCTACTCCGCTAATACTGATCTCTGAAGCAAGGGTATGTTGATAATTATAGCCATTATTACTTGACTGCATTGGGCGAAAGTAACAAATATGACGAAAGTCTGAATTTGGAACAGTCTCAATAGAAGATTGTGTCCTAAATTTGCGCTCCGATGCAGTCATTAACGGTTCGCGAAATTTTTGTTCCTAAACTCCAGGAAGTGGGTACGGAGCTCTTATTCGAAGCTTCCAGCCAGATTCCCGGGTCCGTTCGTTATGCCATTAAAAGATATGAACGGCCAAAAAATTGGATAGCCGATGATGTTGGCGTAATTAATTATAATTATCAATCATCTGATCCCAACAAAAACTATCTCGAATTAAGATTTTGCAGCATTGGTAATATGTATTGCCGCCGGGATCAAAAAGAATGCAGCAAATGCAAAGCCCATGCTTCCTTTAATTGCGAACAAAAAACGGAGAGCGTTGATTTTTTGAGTTTTGTTTTCACCTCTTCGTTACTCGATCAGTTTGTTGGCTTGCGAACTTCAAACAATTCTTTAAGTGAAGGCGTTCTTTCTTTCTGCCACACGGATTCTTTTTCTAAAACATTTTCTATTTGCAACCGTACAAGGATTGCGTTGGAAGGATTACTGAATCACAGCTACTCCGGTAATCTTGCCAACATTTTTGTGAATGCGCAAACTCAAATGTTACTCCTGTATAGTTTGGATTGCCTGGAAGAAAAAGAAATTGATATTTCAGTCAACAAATTTTTGGCAAATGAGGCCGACAGGGAAAAGATTACCAAAGCAAGGGAGATCCTGTTGCAGCATATTGGTGAACCCATCACAATTAAAGCCCTTAGTCGTAAAGTAGCGATGAATGAGTGTTATTTAAAGAAAGGATTCAAGGAGATGTTCGGTTCTACCATTTTTGATTTTTATCAGAACCAAAGAATGGAGCACGCCAAATATTTATTGTACGAAAAGGGATTGAATGTAACCGAAGTTTCTCTCCTTCTGGGATACTCATCCATCTCGCATTTTTCTACTGCATTTAAAAAACATACGGGCTTAAAGCCTTGTGAATTGCTCCGGTGAGTTACTGCCCACATTAACTTTGAATTTTTGATTTTCAACTTTCTTCATGTTTAGTCTTGTTGCTGGCACCTTTATCCTGGCTTTGGTTCATGCCTTAATACCTAACCACTGGTTACCACTGGTTGCCGTGGCAAGGGCAGAACAATGGAAAGTAAAGGATATAAACACAATCACTTTCATTTCGGCAACTGCCCATGTTTTCGGTACTGTTGCATTAGGATTGGTACTGGGTGCCATCGGGAAAGAGTTAGCAGACCAATATGGTCATGCAATCAATGTCGGTGCTTCCATCCTGCTCATCATATTTGGACTGATCTATTATACAGTGAACCTTCCACATCACCACCACAGCTCGCAAAAAGATGTGGCGCAATATAAGAGAAGCAAACGCAAATGGATATTGATCTTCATTTTTATGATGTTCATGTCTCCCTGTTTGGAAGTAGAAAGTCTTTTTCTCTCAGCAGGTGCTTACGGAATGACAAACGTAATTTTGCTTTCCGTTGTTTATGCCATTGTAAGCATATCCGGAATTTTGTTATTGGTGAATCTTGGCAACAAAGGTGTTAACCTGTTACCGGCCGAATTTATTGAACACAATGAAAAAAAAATCAGCGGAGCAGTTTTAATAGTTGTTGGAATTATTTCTTTTTTCCTGCATTAATCTGAACCGGGATTTGGGTGGATTAAATAGATTTACTTGAAATATTTTACAGTCCTGCATTTATTGCGGGACTTTTTTTATCAACTACTTCAGTCGTTCATTGTCACAGCCTGGGGTTAAGAATTTTGATAGAGAGGAAATAAACCACCAAGCCCACAAATAAGAAAACACAAAGAGCCACAAAGGAACACTGCCATTTCTGTGTTCTCCGTGCAAAAACTTTGTGGCCTCTGTGGTTAAAAAATTACCAAACGAAAAATGTAGAAGTCGAACAAAGAAAGAATAGCAATACATCCTGCTCCAAAACAAAAAGAGTCTCGAACCGAAACTCTTCCCCCTAATCTTTTAAATCCACACAAATCCAGGTTCAGACAATCTCGCTCAAACTTTCCTTTGCAGCAACAATCGTTCTGTCCAAATCATCATTAGTTAATGCATTTGACAGAAACCAGGTTTCGAAAGCTGAAGGTGGCAGATAAATTCCTCGATCGAGCATGGCGTGGAAAAATTTATTGAACAACGTATTGTTTGCTGAAGCAGCTGAGGCAAAATCAACCACCGGATGATCACTGAAATGAATTGAGATCATTGAGCCGAGATGATTAATGACAAAAGGTAAATCGGCTTCTTTTAAAACTTTCTCTAATCCTTCTTTTAAGTAATTTCCTTTTTCTTCCAATTGCTGGTAGATGCCCGGATTTTGTTTAAGCTCTTTCAACAAAGTATACCCGGCAATCATTGCTAAAGGATTACCACTTAATGTTCCAGCCTGGTATACATTTCCGAGCGGCGCAATGTGTTTCATAATTTCCAGCTTTCCACCAAAAGCACCAACGGGCATTCCTGCACCTATCACTTTTCCATAAGTAACCAGGTCCGCATCAATTTTTAATCGCTCCTGTGCACCACCCTGTGCCAGCCGAAAACCAGTCATTACCTCATCAAAAATGAAAATGATATTTTCTTCGGTGCAGAGTTGTCGCAATCCTTCCAAAAATCCTTTTCCAGGTAATATACATCCCATATTACCCGCAACGGGTTCAATAATAATTGCAGCAATCTCATTTTTGTTTTCTTCAATCAGCCTCTGTACAGCATCCAAATCATTGTAAGGAGCTACCAACGTATCCTGGGCAACGCCTGCGGTAACCCCGGGAACTGTTTGAATATTGAAAGTGGCCACGCCACTCCCTGCTTTTATTAAAAACGAATCTGCATGACCATGATAACAACCTTCAAATTTTACGATCTTATTTTTTCCGGTATATCCTCTTGCTAAACGAATAGCACTCATACAGGCTTCGGTACCACTACTTACCATTCTTATTAAGTCCACGTTTGGCACCATGCTTTTGATCAATTCTGCCATTTCAATTTCCAGTTCGGTTGGCGCACCAAACGACGTGGAGGCGAGTGCTTTTTCCTGGATGGCTTTTACGACGGGTTCATAGGCATGTCCCAGGATCATTGGTCCCCATGAGTTGATGTAGTCAATGTATTGGTTACCATCCGCATCGTACAGGTAAGCACCCTTAGCCTTTTGCAAAAAAATGGGTGTGCCGCCTACGCTTTTGAATGCTCTTACCGGAGAATTAACTCCTCCCGGAATACTGTTTTGTGCCCGGTTAAATAATTCCTGACTTTTCGAAATATTCATAAATTTTTTTGTGAATTGTGAATGTCAATAGGGAAGACCTTTTCGGATATGTTGAATAGAATTGTTGCTGTACAATCCCGATTGCTTTCGGAAGCGACGCAAAAAAAGATCAATCAAGGTATGGCAAGCTGGGCACATAAAAAGTTCTCAGCTTCGCGGACAGAACCTCATAAGAACTCTTCACCTTTTTCATTTGTCAATTACAGATCTTCCTCCCTTTCCAACATCAGAATGGCACTTTGCGGAACAATGAAATATTTTTCGTTTTCATACATAATTTCCGTAGCTCCGCCCAAAAGAAAAATTGCCAGGTCGCCCTCTTTTGCCTGCAAGGGAAGATAGCGTACCTGCTCATCCTGGTTCTTCCAGGGTTCATCCTCTGGCGGAACTGGAATAGCGTAGCCGGGCCCGATTTTTATAATAAATCCCTGTTGAACCTTTTCTTTTTCCTGTACGCCCGGGGGAAGATATAAGCCTGTTTGCGTTCGTTCATTGGGCTTGCTGGGACGGATCAAAACCCTGTCGCCAATAATGATGAGTTTTTTAAGTTTATTGTCGGTTGTGATATGCATGGCGCGAAATTAATCCAAACTGGAAAGCTTAAAGGTTGACTTTACAAAAATTAAGATGCGGGATTTCCAGGACCAGGTGAGGTTTTGATTAAGTGCATTGGAAAGGTATTTGATGTAACTGTACGGGATAAACGGAAATGTGGTAAACTGAAAAGCTTTAATTTTAATCTAATTAAAACCCATTAGTCATGGCAGAAAAAGATAAAAAAGCTAAAATTTTATTATGCGAGGACGATCCGAATTTAGGAAGTGTTTTGAAGAATTACCTTGAATTAAATGACTACGATGTCACTTTGGAGCGTGATGGCCGCCTTGGCCTCGCTGCCTTCCAAAGAGAACAATTTGACCTATGCCTGCTGGATGTAATGATGCCCAATATGGATGGATTTACACTGGCTGAAGAAATAAGAGATATCAATCCGGATGTGCCTTTGTTCTTTTTAAGCGCAAAAACCATGAAGGAAGATATCATCCAGGGATATAAACTTGGTGCGGATGATTATATTACCAAGCCGTTTGACAGCGAGGTTTTACTTCATAAAATTAAAGCCATTTTAAAACGGAATGAAGAATTGAACCGCGAGGCAGAGAACAGGGAATTTGACTTGGCTTCCTACCATTTCAATCCAAAGCTTCGCCAGCTTTCGCATGATGGTAAAACACAGACGCTTTCTCCGAAAGAGAATGAATTATTGAAAATGCTTGCCGAACACATGAACGATCTGTTACCTCGTGAGCAGGCCTTAAAACGCATTTGGGGTAGTGATACTTATTTCAACGGGAGAAGCATGGACGTTTACATCGCAAAGTTGAGAAAGTATTTGAAGGACGATCCTAATATTGAAATTGTAAATATTCATGGAAATGGATTCAGATTGGTTGTGCAGGGGACTGCATAGGTCTGAATTGAAAATTTTTTAAAGGATTGAATTATCTCAATCCTTTTTTTATTTCTCATCAGGCATTAAAAAGTGAAGGACCAATGCCCGGCATGGGAGGAGTTTTTCCAAGATGCTCATAGGCTTTGTGAGTAGCTTCTCTGCCGCGTGGAGTACGTTTGAGAAAGCCTTCCTGTATTAAAAACGGTTCGTACACCTCTTCGAGGGTACCTGTTTCTTCACCAACAGAAGTGGCAATAGTGGTGATACCAACAGGACCACCTTTGAATTTTTCGATGATGGTTGAGAGGATTCTGTTGTCCATGTCGTCCAAACCATGTTCATCTACGTTCAATGCTTTTAGTGCATGTTGCGTAATGCCAATATCAATAATGCTATCATTTAAAACCTGTGCAAAATCTCTTACCCTCCGCAAAAGACCATT
>Ga0193740_1000253_pt1 | contig 15473 bp, 21 predicted proteins | sample L2s1metaG_FD_145072 | JGI IMG/M metagenome (GOLD analysis project Ga0193740, IMG submission 145072) | Soil microbial communities from a riparian zone of the East river system, Colorado, United States - L2s1 | ecosystem: Environmental > Terrestrial > Soil > Riparian zone | place: USA: East River... | reverse complement strand
TGTCGGTCAGCCCTCCTCCAAAAATCGGAGGCGGGCACGGGTCCACTCATCATCCCGGCGCGACCGGGATGCCTGCACGTGCCCGGGGTGAGGGCGGGATACACGGGGCCAGGACCCGGCGGCGATGTCGAGCATGAGGCGGGCGATCACATCGTTGAGCGGGAGCGACGAGGCCACCGTTCGCCGGCGGATCTCCGTGCCCACCTCGGCGGGGTCAACCCCGACTCCCTCGGCTATCCGGGCTATGGCCTCGTCGAGGCGTACCTCGCTCACCACGCCCTCGATGTCGACGTCGGCCGGCGATCCCGGCGGGCGAGGCGGGAGCCGGTCGAGTAGTTGCACCTCGGGCACGCGGGCCGTAGCTCGCAGCATCGGGTGCCGGCCCGGTGCTGGTGACGGGACAGGGCGGGCACGTGGTCCACGGTGCTCGCCCGGGCGGGACACCGCCAACACCGCACGGCCTCCACCTTGAGGCGGGCCGACAGAGCCCGATGCTCGGCCTCGTCGTACGGCTTCACCCGATTAGACCGAGGGCGATGAGCTTGGCCCGCAGGTCGTTGACCAGGGCCATGGTCGTGGCCGGGTCGACGGCCGCGGCCGGTGTGGCGGTGGGGCGCACGATCGGGGCGGCACCCCAGAACGCGAACTTCTGCGTTGTCGCCGTGCCGATCTTTGTCCCGGTGACCGTGCCGAAACTCATGACCACGCCATCGCCCGTTTGCACGTGGCTCGGCAGGATCCCCAGGACGGTCGGCCCGTTGACGGCGAGGTCGATCCCTGCCGTCGCCTTGGTGAGCAGGTACCCACCGGCCGAGTAGGTGATCGAACCGTCGTTAGCGGTGTTGGTGTTGTTCCGCCAGTAGACACCCTGCGCGCTCGACAAGCGGACCGCGCCGACCGAGGCCGGGATCGCGCCACTCGCCACGAACGTCGTCGTGAGCCCACCGGTCATCGTGTCCCCGCCGACGTCCACGTACCGGTCGGCGAGGGTCACGACCCCGGTGCGGCCGTCGACCGAGGCGACACCACCGGTCGGGCCAGGCGGGCCGGTAGGGCCGGGGTCGCCCTCGGGGCCCTCGGGGCCAGGCGGGCCGGGGGCACCGGTAGGGCCGGGCGGGCCGACCGGGCCGGGGGCACCGGAACGGGCGGCGATCACGGCGACGGTCTCGGCGGGGACGACGATCTCGGCCTCGATCATGGCGGGTCGACCGTCACTTCAGGTTCGGCGTGGATCGTGCCGGTACAGAGGCGTTCGTCGAACCCGCCGGCCCGGTACCGCAGGTCCCACGCGTGGGGCTTGCGGGTGGCGAGGGCCCGGGAGCACTCGGCGGAGAACAGCAGGAACACCACGCCGAGGTCGGCCTCGGTGTCGTCGAGGCCGGGGGTGCACGTGAGCTCGTCGTCACCGGGCTCGGGGCGCACCTGGGCGAGCAGCTCGCCGCCGGAGAGGTCGAGCGGGAGCCCGGCCGAGTCGAGGACCGTGAGCCGGATCACGCAGTCGTCGCCGCCGTAGAGCTTCAGGTCGAGCCGCTGCGGGCGACAATCGAGCGAGGACGTCACCGGGCGAGGACCTCGGCCTGGTCGCCGTCGTGGTTGATGGCGGCGCGGGTGCGGTAGGCGGCGATGTACCGGGTGTTGGCCACCCGGCAGCGGGTGCACCGGCACGGCGCGGCCCGGTGGTTGTACCGCGCCCGGGTCCCGTGCGGCGGTGGATCGGGAGCGGCGGGACGGCCTCGGGGCACCTCCCCCACCGTAGGGCGGGGGTGTGACAGGGGAGCGGATCCCGGTGGTGTGAGAGCCGACGGCGTGGGCACCGCCGTGAGCGCCTTCTCTCGCGCCCTTCTCACCGCCGCCCTGGCGGCGGCCAATGGCTTCTCCGGAGGTGGGAGCAGCGGCGGTTGGTGGATCACACCTGAAGCCTATTTGCCCGATCGGGCACACCGTCAACTGATCCACAGCCCTGTCGCGCGGACCGCGCGACTAGCAGCGGACCCCTCTCTCTTGTCTTCTCCTCTGTCTTCTCCCTATAGGGGTGGTTCCCCAGAACCACCCTGGGGTGGTTCCCCAGAACCACCCTGGGGTGGTTCCCCAGAACCACCCTGGCTACGGCCTGTGGACCTCGGTCAGGGGCGCGGCCATGCCCGGGATGACGTACACGTACGCCGGTCCTCGGGTGCCCTTGAGCGGCCGCCGCCAGAGCAGGAGCGCGGCCTCGAGGTGGCGCACCTCGCGGCACACGTTCTGGACGTCGCGGCCGAGCTCGGCGGCCAGGGCGCCGAGGGTGAGGACTCGGGGATGCACCTCGCCGTACTGGTTCGCGGCGAGGCAGAGCTCGGTCATGACGTCGAGGTGCCGGGCGGTGAACGGCCGCGACCGGCCCGAGGCTCGGTAGGTGCCGGCCCGCACGGCGGCCCGGACGGCGCGGACCCGGGCCTGGGGTACCCGGTGATTGTTCTCGCCGAGCTTGAGCTGCTCGGCGGTGGGGAGCGGCTCGGGCGCGAGCCCGCCTGTGTGGACCTGAAGACGGCGTCGGCTAGATTGCACCGAGGTCACCTGCTTTCCATTGGCGTGGGGGTGGGGACTGGTTTCTTTGCTCCGGCCCGGCGTCGAGGGATGACCATTCCTCTCGACACCGGGCCGTTGCGCGTGTGCATTCTGACACGGTAGGTCGTTGTTACAGCACTGTGCTGGCTCGGGGAGTTTCAGGCTTCCCTCAGCCGGGTCGGGGTGCGTGATCCGCCGATAATCCGGGTTATGTCAACAGCCCGGTCCTCCCCCAAGCACACCGTCTGACATGCCGATATGCTCCTGATTCAGCCATAGCAGAGCCCGCGGAGGGTGACGGTGGTCCGGCCGGCGAGCATCCACTGAACCGACCGATGTGACACCACCGTCACCCTCCCGAGGCGTACCACCGTAGGACCGGTGTCGTTCCTACGGTTCTACGGTCCTACGGCGTAACGGCGGTCTTGGGCGTCGAGGGCGGCGGCCTCGGCCCTCGCCCGGACCGACGGATCGGCGGCGGCCAGGGCCAGGAGCTCGCGCACCAGGAACGATCCCGGCACCCCGGCGGCGGTCGCCCACTCCCGTAGCGCGGCGTGGTCCTCGGTGGGCATGTCGATCGTCAGGCGCTTGGTCGAGCGAGTCGGGCGGGGCCGGACCGAGGGCGGCGAGGACATGACGGGACGGTCGAGCGGGTTCATGCCAGGACCTCGACGGCCTGGCCGAGGAGCCGCGCCAACACCGCGGTGGCCAGGCCGGCGTACTCGTCGAGGACACGGGCGGTCCCGAACGCGTCCTCGACGGCGGCCCGTTCCGGTACCCACGTCGACCAGGCAACACCCTCGATCCCGACGCCGGCGCCGACCGCCACCGGCAGGACCGGTAGATCCCGGTTGACCAGGGCGTCGACCATGTCACCTGCGATTGTTTTTCTACGGAGGTCGACGCGGGTGAGGGCGACGAGCCAGTCGAGGTCGCGCCGTCCCTGCTCCCGGCGGATGGCGGCGAGCAGGTCCTCGAGGCGGTCGAGGTCGGCGGCCGCCGGTGAGGTCGGGACCACGAGCAGGTCGGCCACGGCGATCGCCGACACGAGCATCGGGCCGGCCTCGGACCCGCCGGCGGGGTCGTGCGGGGTGTCGATCACGACGAGGTCATAGCCATGGGCCAGGCCGGGGAGCCGGCGGGGCAGGTCAGGGCGGTGGTGGGCGAATACCGGCACCCGATCGTGGGGCCAATCGGGGGCCCTCGCCGCCCATGACTGGGTCGTGCGGCCGGGGTCGGCGTCGAGGAGCAGGGTGCGCCGGCCCGAGGCGCCGGCGTGCAAGGCGAGCTGTACGGCAGTGGTCGATTTCCCGACCCCGCCCTTGACGTTGCCTACGGTGATCACGTTCATACGGCGCACCGTAGCAGCACAGCCGTAACACCGGTGATACGGTGGATCGTATGAGCCGCATCTCGAACCCGGTCATGTACGTCGAGGGTGAGACGACCCTAGTGGCCTACGAAACGCCACCTCATAGCGGTACCCGCTGGTTCCACGTGTCGGTGAGGACCGACCCGTACGGTCCCGACCTCGTCACGTTCGTGGGGTCCCTCGCCGACCTGCATGAGTTCCTGTTGGGCCTGCACAACGTCCTCGTGGACGCCGGCCAGTCCCCGGATGGGCGGGCCGAGCGGCAGGTCCTGGTCCCGACGGAGGCCGCCGACCTTGACCGCCTGGGCGCCGAGCTCGACGAGATCGGCTAGTCGACGAGGGGCCAGGCGCGCACGGCGTCGGCCTGGGCGGGGGCGAGGCGGGTGACGTCGATGGCGGGTTGTTCGGCGATGGCGGCGCCGGTGCGGAGGGCGACGAGCTCGCCGGGGGCGAGGCGCCGGCGGACCCGGCCGCCCGACCCGTCGGTGAGGACCTCGAACGCGAGGTCGCCGTCCTGCCACAGGAGACTGGCCGTCATGAATTGGGCGATGCGGTTGTCAAGCAGGGCGCCGACGCCGGCGAGGATCCGGTTGTGGTCGTCGTCGGTCATGTCGGGCTCCTCGGGTGGGGGGCGGGTGCCGGGCCACCGGCCGGCGTCGATCACCTCGTAGGCGTCGGCGGTGTAGTCGACGGGTGAGGACCACGATCCCTCGCGGTGTTCCTCGAGGTGGAGGTGGGGGGCCTGGGTGCCGGTGTTGCCGACCTCGGCGATCGGGGTACCGGCCGCGAGCCAGACACCGGCGGGGCCCGTCACCCGATTGAGGTGAAACATCTTCCAGCGGGTGCCGTTGTCGCCGGCGAACCACAGCCACCGCCCGGCGGTGTGCCCGCCGTCGGGGGTCCACGGGCCGTCGTCGCCGGCGTTGCTGATGTGCCCGTCGACGGGCGCATAGAGCGGCGTTCCGATTTCGATGCCGTCGGTGGTGCCCCAGTCGACGCCCTGGTGGCCGCGGCCGTCGCCGTAGGGCGAGGTGATGATCACCCGTCCCCCGGAGAGGTCGAACTCGGCGAGCGGCGCCACCGTCAAACGGGACACAGGTCACACCGTATCGTCGTCGTCGCGGTCGCCCCACCAGAGGCGCACGTCGAGGTGCAGGCCACCCCGGCGGTGCCGCCACACGGCGACGGCGACGGCCAGGGCCACCAGGCCGAGCGCGACCGCGGTCGGGGGATCCACCGGGGGGCGTCAGTTTCGGCCGCCGACAGCAATCCACCCAAGCGATGCGTTGCCGTTGAGGGCCGCCCCCCCGGGGCTGAACCCGTGCACGTCGAACCCGACCGTGTTCAACGTCGAGTAGGGGACAATGAAGATGAACGGGGAGTTGTAGGGGCACACAAGGACAGTTACCGCGGCGCCCGTGAAGAACGGTACGGGGAACGTCACCCGGGTACCGATGCCGGCGGTGAACGTGAGGGTCGCGATCCCGTGTTGGGCGTGGCCGGCGTTGATGGCGTCGGCCACGGTCTTGCCCCACGCGGAGGTGATGACGGTGTTCGGGGTGGGCACGACGATCTTGGCCACGGCGGTCTCCTATCGGTGATCCCAGACGGACTGGTCCCAGACGGCCGAGTCCCAACGGCTGTAGCCCTGTACCTGCTCGCCGGGGGCGCACTTGAGGGTGACGGTCCACTGGTCGAGGCTGATGTTGTGGCCGATCCCGTCCACGGTGGCGAGGATCTCGAGGACCTGCCCGAACCGGTAGCGGATGAGCTCGACCCGCGAGCCGAGGTCCACGAGGTGGGCGAGGTCGAACCAGCCGTCGTCGTCGGTGGCCACCCCGTCGATCGGGGACACGGTGGTCTCGGCGTTGGCCAGGCGGGCGAGCATGAACCCGGCGACGGTCGCCGACCAGGCGTCGTCCTGGTGGATGAGGTCGGTGCGTTGGGTGGTGCGGGCGCCGTGGCGGGTCACGGACAGGGCGTCGGTGACGGTCTGCGCGGTGCCGCCGACCCGGGCCACGGACACCACGTTCTTGACCATGTCGCGGTCGGTGGCGATCGTGAACTGTATGGGGCACAGACCGTCGCCGTAGGGGTCGTCGGTGAACGTGGCGACGGGCTCGGTGAACTCGGCGGACTGCAACCCGTTCGGGTCCACGTACCGGATCACCCCGCCCGGGGTTGCCCAGAACACCCCGCCGTCGCTATCGGCGGTGAGCCAGGCCTCCTCGAGGGCGCCCTTGGCCAGGGTCGTGGCCTGCAACGTGGCCACCCCGGTGTCGAGGTCACGGTCGACGAGGGCGGGCAGGGCGGCCTGGTCCATGATCCGGCCGAGGCGGGCGCCGGCGAGCTCGCCGCCACCCTGACTGGCCTGCTCGAACCCGTTGGCGTCACCGAGGAAGGACAGGGCGTCGGTGCACGCGACCTGGACGGTGGATTCGCCGCCGTCGTCGGTCTCGGTGAGGGTGCGCACGAACCCCGTGAACAGCGGCCCGGCGTGCGTGGCGACCTGGACGGGGACGTCGGGGCCGAGGACCGGGCGGCCGAGGTCGGCGCCGTTGGCGTCGAGGGTGTTCCACGGCGAGTACACCCCGGTCGGGTTGTCCAGTTGGAACGAGGCGCGGGCGGGGGCGGCGTGATCGAGCGGGCCCGACCTGCCGCGGTCGATCGACACCCCGGAACAGTCACAAGAGGCGTCGATGAAGTTGTCGTAGTCGACGGCGTCCCACGAGTCCTCGTCCCACCTCGCCACGTCCCAGACGTCATGGGCGGTCGGTAGGGCGAGGGTGAGGTGCACGAGGTCGGCGGCCAGGGCGGTCCCCGCGGCGGGCGGCGGGATCACCGGCCAGGCGATGGCCACTAGCGGACCGACACGGTCAGGGCGCCCATGGGGGCGACGTTGCGGCTAAACGAGGACACCTGGCGGGCGACGTCGTAGCCGTCGGATCCGGGGGGCATGACGATCGTCATCGCCCCGAACGTCTGGAACCGGGGGATGTCCGGGACGTCGATGGTGTTCCCGCCGAGGCCGGGGATCCACTCGGGGAACGTGAAGGACAGTTTCCCCATGGTGTTGTTCCAGAGGTCGGCGATGGCGTTGAACGCGATCTTGAACGGTTTGGTGATGAGGTCGGCGACCCCGGACAGGGCGTCGCGGATGAGCCCGCCCATGCGGCCCATGAGGTCGAGGACGAAGTCGACGCCGCCGCGCACGATGGATTTGACGGCGTCCCAGGCGCCGCCCCAGTCCCCGGTGATCACCGAGGTGACGAACTTGATGATGGATCCGATGGTGTCCATGGCGAACCGGATGATCGACATGATGATGTCGAACGCGGTGCGGGCGCCCTCGGTGATCTCGTCGCCCCACTCGGCCCAGAACTCGCTGATCCACGTGATGACCCCGTTGATGAAGTCGGCGACGGTCTTGACGCCGGCCATGATCTCGTCGCCCCACTCGGCCCAGAACGCCTTGATGGTGTCGGCGATCCACGTGATCACGGCGATCGCGACCTTGATCTTGGTGACGACCTCGGTGACCCAGAACTCCAGCAGCTTGCCGACGATGACCATGATCTCGTCGCCCCACTCGTTCCAGAACGACGTGATGTTGGTGAGGACCTCGGAGATCAGGGTCTGCAACTCGGTGAGCGACGGCCCGATCTGCTCCATGATCCGCGGCCAATTCTCCTCGACCCACGCGACCAGCGACTCGATCCCCGGGAGCACCTTCTCGGTGAAGAACGTCGACAGGGTGCCCAACACCGGCAGCAGCTTGGCGCCGATCGACTCCTTGAACTCGTCGAACCCGATCTGCGCCTTCTTCATCCCGCCCGCCGAGGTGTTGGCGGCGGCCTCACCGGCACCCTTGAACGTCTCCTTCGCTTTGGCGAGGGTCTCCTCGAGCGACAGGGCCTTACCGTCGGCGTCCTCGGTGGCGATCCCCAGCTTGGACAGCCCGCCGATCGAGCCCATCTGGGCTTTGGCGAGGGCCTGGGTGACGGTGCCGAGGTCCTTGCCGGTACCGGCGGAGATGTCGGTGGCGAGGGCGAGGAGGTCCTGGGCTTTGGCGGTGTCGCCGGTGGCGGTGGCCAGGGTGGACAGGGCGGGGCGGAGCTCGTCGTCGGCGACGGCGGCGGCCTTGGACAGGGTCTCGATGTAGGCCTCGGCGCCGGCGACGGCCTCGTCCGAGGCGCCGGCGGCCTGGCGGAGCTGTTGGGAGAGTTGGGCGGCGGCGGCCTCGTCCTCCATGGCGGCCGACGCGAGGTCCCAGGCGACCAGGGCGACGCCGGCGACAGCGGCGGCGCCGATGGCGGCGGGCCCGGCGAGGCCGGCGAGGCTCCCGCCCATGGACTTACCGGTATCGGCGATCGACCGTTCGGCCTGATTGGAGGCGCGTTCGAGGTCGGAGGCGTCGCCGGTGAATTTGACGGCGATGTCGCGGTCAGCCACCGGCCTCGTCGCCTCCCCGGGCCCACTTGGCGGCGAGCTCGTCGAGGGTGCGAATGTATTCGCGGCGCATGACCGGGATCGCGGCGCGCACCGTGGGCCAGAACCAGTAGCCGCCCTTGCCGACCCACTCGGGAAATTGGCGGGTTCCCGGGCGGCGGCCGCCGCCGTGTTCGGACCCGAAGAAGATGTCGCCGGCGGTGACCCGCCGGTAGGACCTGGTGTTCGGCCGGATCCGTTTGCTCCCGCCGGCGACGATCGTCGGCACCCGATCCGAGCGGCGTTTGACGGTGGGGGCGACGAGCGCGGCCTGAGGTGAGGCGGACCCGGCGGCGAGGATGAGGGCGGGGACGAGCTGGTCGGCGATCCCGCCGGCGGCCTGGCGTAGCTCCTTGTTGGCTTCCTTGCCGTATCGGTTGAACGCCCGCAACGTCTCCTGTAGCCCGTCGACGTGGAGGTCGGCGTCGATGGACCGGTCGCCGGTGGATCGCCGCGGGCGCGCCGTCATCGCCGCTTGCCCCGATCGGCGCGGGCCCGGCGGGCGCGGTCATTCAATAGGGCGGCGGCCGTCGCGATCACCTCGGGGGGTTCGTCCCACCAGTCCCGCGGCGCCGTCCCGGTGGCGAGCGCGAGCTCGATCACGGTTCGCTCGACGGTGCCGCGCCGGTAGGGCGCACGGGGTCGTCCTCGATGATCGACCAGTCCTCCACCCGGTCCATGAACTCCTCGACGGTGATCTCCGCGTAGCCGTCGTGGTGGCGCAGGGCCTGGTGGGCGAACCGGAACAGCACCTCATAGGCGGTGGTCCCGCCGGCGGCGAGGTCGTCGTCGAGGGACCGCCCGGCGGGCATGGCGGCGCGCAACTTCAGGACGTCGCCCGGGCGGTTCGTGACCCGGAATTTCTGGTCGTCGACGGTCAACTCGAACGTGAACGACAGCGACATCGCCCGTGCCATCAGGCCGCCTTTTCGTAGCCGACCGTGCGGTCCTCGTCCTCGTCGGCCTGGTCGTCGGGGCCGGCGCCGAGGGTGGCGGTGATGGGCCCGAACGTGGGTTCGCCGTCGAGGCCGAGGGTCACGGACGCCTCGGCGATTTCGCCGGCGGTGCCGCCGTAGGGGCCCGGTTTCAACCGGACTTGGCCGGTGGCCTGGGTTCCCTCGAGCGGCCATTCGATCTTGAAGTCGGCGAGCTCACCGGCGTGGGTCGACAGGAACAGCGACAGGCCCATGCCGACGACGGGCGGGCCGACCTCGGCCTCGGCCCAGTTCTGGTCGTACTCCAGGTCGAGCGTCCACGTGGTGGTACCGGTGACGGTCTTCTGACCGCACAGTCGCTTGCGGATCTCCTCGGGGGTGTCGGGGGTGAGGGTCGCGGCGGTCACGTCGCAACTGACATCGGTGGCGGTGCCGGTCCCCGTGGGCACGGTGAGGGTCAGGGTGACGTCGTCGAAGTAATTGCCCATGATCAGGGCCCTCCGGGGTCGTAGTCGAGGGTGAGCGGGAACGTCGCGGCGAGCATCGGCACGCCGGCTATTTCGGTGGGGGCGACCTCGCCGAGCGGGCCGACCTTGCCGACACGGGCGTCGAGCAGGGCGCGGCGGGCCGACAGGTAGCCCGCCGCGAGGGTGTCGAGGGTGGAGGCCAGGTCGAACCGGCCGCCCACCAGTTGGACCGACCAGGTCACCTGAGGGCACGTCCCCACCCGATGGTTGGGGACGAGCCAGGGGTTGGCGGGGCGGAGGATGACGGCGGGGGCGCCGGTGACCTCGGCGGGGGCGTCGTGGCCGGCGGTGACGACCAGGGCGCCGCCCTCGAACCCGGCCCGGATCACCTCCAGCAGCTCGGCCGTGGTGGTCATGCGAACCCGAACGACGTGCGGTACGGGTCGAGGTAATGGTGGACGTGGGCGAGCAGGTCCTCCGGTAGGGCGGCACCCGTGTAGGCGTCACCCCCCACCACGCCCCCGGGCGACGCGGGGTCGTGATAGATCCGAACCGCCAGGGAGGCGAGGCCGGCGATCACGTCGGGCCCGGCGGGCACGAGGGTGACCGGGTCGAGCTCCGGGCCGTACAGGTATTGGCGGGCCACGGCCACGGCGGCCGCCGACGCGTCGGTGACCCGGGCCGAGGGCGCCATGGCCGCGGGGAACCCGAGCACGGTCGCGACCGTGGCGGCCACGGCCTCGGCGAGCTCGCCGTCCGTCACCGCTCCGCCGTCTTCTTCCGGGTTCCGGCCGCCTGGTCGGCGGCGACGACGGTGTTGGCCAGGATCACGATGCCGGCGGGGACGAACGCGGCGAACGCGCCCATGCCCCAGATGGCGACGTCCTCGCCGAGTTTCGGGATGACGGGGGCGGCGACCACGAACGGGCCGTCCTCCATCCACGCCGCCGCCGAGGAGTTGGACACGATGGCGGTGCCGGGAGCGAGGTCGGCGGCGAGCGTGACCTTCAGCCCGGAGATGTTTACGTCGAGCGTCGAGGCGGTCGCGGTGCCCGGCACGTTCTGGGTCCCGTACGGCGAGGCGACCATGGCCGGCATGGAACCGAACGCGAGGAACACGTCGGTGGCGGCGAGGACCCACGAGGCCGGCGAACCCGTCGCCGTCTGCACCATGGCCGACGCCTGGAACACCGCGGCTTTCAGGGCGGACCCGTCGGGGTCGGCGGCGGCGACGTCGTAGTCGACGGTCTGGTGGCCGGGCACGGTCGGCAGGACGTCGCCCACCACGTTGTCGGTGACGATCCCGTAGGCGGCGTTCAGGATGCGCAGGTAGGCGTCGCGGTAGGCGGGCTGCGACCGGCGGATGAGCTGCCACGAGATGTCGGATCCGCCGGCGTAGGTCTTGATCGGGACCGACGCCTTCAGGAACGACACCTTGACCGAGGTGACGTCGGCCTTCTCAGTGAGTTGCTCGCCGACCAGGGCGTGAAGGTCGCCGTTGAAATAGGGCCAGTCGACCTCCATCCCCGACGGCGGCAGCGGCCGGGTCCCGATCGCGTTGATCACGGGGCGGCCCGTGTCGAGGATCCCGAAAATCTCGGTGAGCCACGCCGGGGGGATCACGCCGGGGTTGTCGGTGGTGACCTGGTCGACGAACGCCCGGGCCACCGTGACCCGGTCGCGGTGGGACCGGTAGGCGTCGCGGAACAGCAACGGCAGCTCGTCGGAGCTCGACGCCCGGGCGGCTTCGTAGAACTCGAACGGGCCGGTGAACCGGTTGAGGGGGTGGGTGGCGGGGCGGGCGACGCGGCCGAGGGCCCGTTGGACCTCGCGGGCGATCACGGCCCTCGCGGCGGTGGGGGCGCCGGCGGGCGGGACGATGGGGGTGCCGTCGCCGTCGTCGCCGTTATCGTCGCCGTCGTCGTCCTCGTCGGGCTCTTCGTCGCCGTTGGGCTCGTCGGGGGCGGCACGAACGGCGAGGACCTCGGCGCCGGCGTAGGCGCCGCGGTGGGGGAGGGTGAGGACGGCGACTCCGTCGAGCTCGATCCCGGTCCGCACGACGGTGCCATCGGCGGGTTCGGCCTCGAACTCGACGGAGAACGTGGCGCCGACGGTGCGGGCCAGGGCCCGCAACTCGGCCGCCGCGGGGACGTCGGCCAGGACGACGGTGCCGTAGAGACCGTCCTCGCGGGATTCGGCGCCGTCGAGGCGCCCGACGAGGGGCCCTCGGGTGAGGCGGCCGCGGGCGTCGACGGAGTGCCCGGCGTAGACGGGGATCACGGCGCCGGCCGGGACGGTCATCCCGCCCCGGGCGAACGATTCGGTGTAGCGGCCGGTGCCGTCGTCGACCTCGGCTTGGACCTCCCACGGGACGAGGCGGCCGGTGAGGGTGCCGGCGTCGTCGAGGTGCACGGGCTTGGCCGAGCGGCGGGCCAGGGTGGCGGTGGGGGCGGCCTCGATGATCGTGCGGGCCAGGGTTGGGGTACGGGCCATCGGTGGCCTCCGGTTGGTTTAGGCGCCCGGGGGGGCGTCGGTGAGGGTGGTGGCCGCCGCGGGGACCGTGGCGGGGGATGGCGGCGGGGGATCCTCCAGCGGGTCGAGCCCTTCGAGGTCGCGGACCTCGTCCACGGTCATCCACGCCTGACCGGCGAGGATCCCCGTGTACGCCTCGATCCGCGCCGCGAAGTCGGCGCGGACGAGCTCGGTCGTGTCGAACCGGCACGTCTGCCCGCGCGGGGTGAGGTCGTTGAACGCGGATTCGAACCGGTTGAGGTAGGCGCCGAGCCCGGTGGCGAGCCACCGGCGGAACTCGCCCTCGACGGTCGAGTAGGTGAGGGAGTCCCCGGAGGCGACGTTGACCAGGGACGGGGGCATGAGGAACGCCCGGGCGATCTCGGCGTTGGCGGCGCCGATCGACTCGACGAGCTGGGCCTCGAGCGGGGAGACGCCGAGGGGGCCGATGTCGCCGTCGGCGTCGATCACGCCCGGTTCGTGCCGGCCGCCTAACGAGGCGACGAGGTCGGACTTGATGCGTTGGGCCTGGCCGGGGTTGAGGCGTTGCTTGACCTTGACGACCAGGGACGGGTAGCCCGCTTCCCAGAACGATCCGGCCATGGTCCAGAGCTGGGTGAGGTAGGCGACGGCGCCGGCGGCGTCGACCAGCGGGGAGGTGCCGAGGCTCCCGCGGCGCTCGACGTGGAACGGGACCCATATGGCCTCGAGGCCGGGGACCAGGTCGTGGCCGTTGTAGGTGACCGTGTCGAGGTCGCCGGTCACCGGGTCGAACACGGCGGCGGCATCGGAGGGGTCGACCACCCGCACGGCGGCGGGGATCCCGGCGGCGTCTGTGTCGGTCACGATGAGCCAGGCGTAGCCGTAGCGGGTGAGGTTGTTGGCCAGGCGGTGGAACGTGAGCCACCTCGGCTCCAACCGGTTGGGGCGGACGGTGAGCATCGGTTGGGTCGGGAGCGGCCGACGTCCCCGGAGGGTGATGAGCGGGAGCTGGGCGATCGTGTCGGCGATCAGACCCCGGCAGGCGACCACGACGGGGAGCTGCCAGGGGTCGAGCTCGGGTCCCCACGTCCGCGCGGCGATGGCCTCGGTGATCGTGGCCGAGATCGGGTTCGCCGGGGCCACGCCCTCGGGCCCGAGGGCGTGGCCTCCCGGCGGCGGTGCCGGCGGTACCGGTGGTGGCGGGAGAGGCGGCGGTGGGAAGGACCGGCCTCGGGTGAAGAGCGGCACCCTCCCGAGGGTGACGTAACCCGGAAGTCCCGTCCAGCCGCCCTCGTTGGCCGTGTGGCGGCCGCCGGGTGGGGTTCACGCCCGATCACCCCACCCGACCGTGTAACAGCGCCGTACGGCCCTGTGACACTAACCGTTGTTACATGGTATCCATGTACAACCATCGTTAGGTTATCACGGGGGGTGTGCGGGTGCGGTCCTGGAGGGTCCAGGCGGCGAGGGCGGCGGCGAGCAGTGGGCCGGCCGAGGGCTCCCGGCGGTCCCAGAGCCAGGCGCCACCGGCCCGAACCTGCCGAGCGGCGGCGACCGCGGTGGTGAACCGGTCGTCGTCGCGGTGGGTCATGGCGCCGGCGAGGATCCGATCGTGGGCGGCGCCGCACGCGGCGGCGACGTCGCGGGTGTTGAGCGGGGCGGGCACGGCGGGGAGCTCGTCGAGGTCGCGGCGGAGGGCGGCGACGGGTCCGCCGGCGTCCCAGGTGACGGCGAGGGGGTGGTGGGCGTCGACGAGCTCGGCCAGGCGCTCGGCGACCCACGGGCCGTGGGGGCGGTCCTCGACGACCTCGACGGTCACCGCGCCGGTGGGGGTGTGGCCGGCGGCGACGATCACGGAGCGGTCGCGGTCGACGGTGGTCTCGACGGCGAACACCGGCCACCCGGTGAGCGTGGCGGCCGGGTCGAGCGACGCGGCCCACGCGTCGACCAGGGCGCGGTCGATGCGGGTCTCGGGCCAGATGCCCAGGTATTCGCAGGCGAACGTGTCGGGGCGCATGACCTGGTGGTCGGCGCGGAGGGCGTCGAGCAGGACGTGGTGGCCGAGGCCGGGATGGGCGGCGTACCAGGTGGCCTCGTCGTCGAGGTCGGCGCCGTCCGGCGCGGCGTACTCCAGGTAGCACGTGCCGGTGCCGGCGTCCGCGACGGTGGCGGCGCGGCCGAGGTCGCGCCAGCGGATCAGCCACTCGGAAGCGGCGTCGCCGGCGCTCGAGGCGATCCAGACCTGGCCGCCGTCGCCGGTGGCCATGGTCGGGAACATCCCGGCCTCGACGGCCTCGCCCTGGCCGGCGTCGAACTCGCGGGCCTCGTCGACCATGGCGAGGTTCGCCGCAAACGACCGCATCGCGTCGCCGTCGGGCGGCAGGAGCCGGAGGGTGGATCCGACGCCGCGCCAGCGGAAGGACTCGGATCCGTTGGCTCGGCGGACGCTCAGGTAGCGCCCGAGGGGGGACTCCTCGACCCAGGGGATCCAGTCGTCGCGCCACATGGCCGCCGCGGTCTCCCGGCGGTGCGAGGCGTAGAACGCTTTGCGGTGGCGATGTGTGCGTCCGGCATCCAAACCCTCGGCGAGCAGAAGCAAACTTTTCCCGGCGCGGCGGGGCACGATGATCACGACCCGCTGGTAGGCGAGCCTCCCGGTGTCCGGGTCGATCTCACCGGCCACGTCGGCGAGGTGACGCTGCCACGGGATGAGCGGGCGGCCCAGGGCCCGGGCGATCTTGGCGACGCCCGCCCCGCGGGTCGCCCGCTCAGGCCGGCGCCTCGTCGCCCATCGCGGCGAGCAGCTCGTCGAGCGAGGGTCCGCCGTCGTCACCGGGGTCATGACCGACCAGTGTGTCCAGGACACCGGCGTAGCGGGCGATCAGCGTGGCGCGGGTGTAGCGGGATTCGTCGTCGTCGTGGCACGCGTCGTCGAGCTCGTCGGCCGCCACACGGGCCAGGGCGACGAGGGCGGCGTCCACGGGTTCGAGGTGGCCGAGGTCGCGCATCGCCCGGAGGGTCTCGTCGAGGCCTCGGCGAACCCGGCCCGTTCGCCGGCGTCTCGTCCCGATCCCGGGCAATCGGGCCTGATCAGAGGTCATTGCGTGTATTCCTGCATGCAATTTGTAACAGCGATTTAGGGTGTTCGGAAAAACGTGGAGAGAGAAAAACGAC
>Ga0193740_1000252_pt1 | contig 15528 bp, 15 predicted proteins | sample L2s1metaG_FD_145072 | JGI IMG/M metagenome (GOLD analysis project Ga0193740, IMG submission 145072) | Soil microbial communities from a riparian zone of the East river system, Colorado, United States - L2s1 | ecosystem: Environmental > Terrestrial > Soil > Riparian zone | place: USA: East River... | reverse complement strand
GTTTGATAAATGATGCAATTTCCTTCATGTCACTTTCTTTCATCCCTAACCTAGTTACTTCAGGTACACCTATTCTAACTCCACTTGGGTGCATATAATGTTTACCAGATTTGATATCACCTGGCAGGAGCTGTCTGTTAAGAATAATATTTGCTTTCTCTAATTCTTTTTCAATAGTTCCACCATCTCCAAATTTGGAAACGTCTACAGCCAATTGATGTGATTCAGTGTATCCACGTTTTTCTCCCAAAACTGTAAAACCAAAATTTGCAAGTGATTCGGCAAGTGTTTTTGCATTCTTTATGACATGTTTTGCATATTCCTTTCCAAATTCTAATGACTCTGCTAAGGCTATAGCTTTGCCCGCTACATGGTGGAGATGATGACTGCTAGTATTGCCTGGAAAGATAGCTTTCTTAATGTTATCTGCATATTTTTCTAGTGAGACAATAATTCCTCCTTGTGGACCCCAAAGAGTCTTGTGGGAGCTCATTGTCATAGAATCTGAGCCCTCTCCAATTGGGTCTTGAAATTCTCCTCCTGCAATCAATCCCGCCACATGAGCCCCGTCATAATTAACGTAAATATTATTATCATGCATAAAAGTTGCCAATTCTTCTACCGGATGAGGAAAAAGAAATAGACTTCCTCCAAACATTGCGATAGCAGGTTTCTTGCCATTTGCAATCATTTCAGTGACCTTTTTCTTGGTAGCGTCCACATCAATTGTCATATTTTCCTTTGAGAATGGATAATGTTCAATATTGAGTCCGTGCACAAGACCAGCAGTTCCAGAATGTTCTTTTTTACCATGAGAAATATGTCCTCCGCTAGGAATGGATACAGCTAGCATATGGTCTCCTGGATTAGAAAAAGCAGAGTATATTGCAAGATTTGCAACAACACCTGAAGTGGCCCTACAATCAGCAAATTCAGACTTGAACACCCTTCTAGCCAATTCATTGCATATCAGTTCTACTTCATCAATGTAAATACATCCAGCGTAGACTCTTTCGCCAGGCCAACCTTCCGCGTACCTATTCCCAAAGTCCGATACTATGGCCTCTCTTACAGCAGGACTTGGAATATTTTCACTTGCAATTAGTGGAATAGAGGATTTGAACCATTCATGATGCTTTTCAACAAGATCAAACACTTTATAATATGATTCTTTAGCGTCCATTGTGATGTTTATGGTGACTTTAATATCCTAATTTAAAATATTGCTTGTTATCTTGAAAGTGATTCGCGGGTTTTAGTTAGCTAGACAGGTTATCATGTTGACTATTTCACAACTTTTAATTTACTCTAGATTGGACTCATATTGATGGATAAAAATGATCTTAAATGTGTCCTGTGTGGTAACACGTTAACTTTTAGGTACAAGTCTATGGAAGAGTGGAACATTTCAGGAGATCTTTGTAGTATATGCTATGAGAAAAAGTTAACGGAATTTTATATTTCTCCGGATCGTAGGGATATTGTGAAAAGATAATATCTAGGGAAAAAATAGATCGTAATTTTCCGGTAGATAAATTTTGGATTACCGGTTTTGCTCGGCTTTATCACAAATGAAATGAAAAGGGTAGAAAATCTAACGGTACGACTTTTGTTTTCTACGCCTTGCTCCAGAACCACCAAATTTCTTTGATTCTGTCTGTCTGGGGTCACCTGATAGCAAGTGTCTATCAAATTCTGTTATTCTTTTACGAATTTCCGTACGCACGCTTCTTGCAAATGGGTGATCTTTTGGATCTCTTCCGCCCTTTCCGGTACCTGTTAACGCTCTACAAATAGCAACGGTACTTGCAAATGCTTGTCCCATGAAACCGCCTCCGTGCACCTTGATACTAATATCCACCTTATCTCGGTAGTCACCAATTAATTTAAGGGGTACAAGTACCAATTCTCTTGCTATTTCGGAATTTAATAACTCAGCTGGTATATTGTTGATTCTAACTTTTCCAGTTCCTTTTGAAATTGTAGCCACAGCTCTACTTGATTTTCTTTGGCCAGGATATAGATCTATTTTATTCATAACTGTCCAACCCGTTCCAACCTATTTGTTTTGCTAATTCACCAAGTGTAATAAAATATGACGAGGGTTTTCTAATTTTGGAATCTTCAAATGTTTCAAGCTTTGTATTCTTGAGTTCAGGTGGTATTGCGATATAAATTCTCAACCTCTTTAATGCTGTTATGCCACTAGATTTCCTTTTTGGTAACATACCTCTAACCATCTTTGTAAGGATTTTATCAGGTTTTCTTGGATGAAATGGACCATGTATGGGATTTGTAGCAGATGAAATTTCTAGATATTCTTTATATATTTCAATAGTCTTGTACCTATTTCCTGAAATCATGCTTTTTTCTGCATTTACTACTCTGACATGATGTCCTTTGAGTAAAAGTTTTGAAATGTGTGAACACATTCTCCCAGCGATACAATCCTTTGCATCAATGGTCATAATCTGATTAGGTTTTTGCTTTTGCTCAGTGACTTGCTTAACCAATTAATCTTACCCCCTTACCATCTGGATATTTCTTTATCAAGCTTTCAAGAGCAAGTATTTTTCCACCTGCGTCAAGTACTTTTCTTGTAGCTGCTTCTGAAATACCAAAACACCATATCGTTAGCTTGTGACCTATTTCGCCAGAACCCAATATCTTACCGGGTACTATTACAACTTCTTTATCCTTAGTAACGTGAGCCAATTGACCTATGTTAACTTGCCTTCTGTTAGATCTTGACCTGGAAAGCTCTTTTATTACAGCTTTCCATATAGGAACTTTATTCTTCTTTAATGCATTTCTCAGAGTCCAAATCGTATTGTTCAAAGTATCAGGAAACATGAAATATTCTCGCTATCCTTAAACCCCAAATAAATCTATACCTAAATATTCTTTGATACTGATAGAGATTGAATAACACTATCAAATTCATTGATTTTTGATCCAAGTATTTTGGCTGCCTCTAGAACAATCTCTTCTGGTGTCAGGGAGCCATTGGATTCTATTACAAGTATAGAATCTTCTTCCTTCTTGCTATCTTTTACAACTGCTACTGAGGTTGGTTGCCACTTTGCATGGTTTTTCCCAGTCCCTAACCTTGCATATGCCTCGAACTTTAATTTTTGACCTGGAGCTAATGATACTATTGGTATTTCATTATTTACAGGCTTTACAACATCGTCCTCAGATATTAAATCTGCAGAAGTAATTACTTTGGTCTTATCCTGCGACTCGGAATCTAGAACTAACAGTACTCTACACTTTGAACAACCAAGAGTGCTTTTACAATCACAAACATGTGGCATTACAAATCTTTCAAGATCTGTCCGTAATGGAATAAGCCCTAGTCTATGAGCGATAGCCTCATCATGCATAACAGATGAGTTTTCTAGTACTACTACATCATCAATTGCAAAAGTAGGAACTTGGCTGATAGATAATCTTCTTAATGCATTGACATACTGCCTTGGAATATCATTAAATTCAATAACTATATGATTATTATCTCTTTCAAGAATCTTAATCGTGTTCAAAGCGTCCACGAAATTTTATTGACGTACACTTAAAAATCTACCGAAAATAGCCATGTGCATCAAATTGCTTAAAATCAAAAGATTAATGCCCTGAAACACTACCATAATTGCTCAGATGAATAACATGATCAAGTTGGAATACTATGGAGTATCTCCCTATGAAGTAGAAGCTATCTATAGTACTTTATCTAAATTTTCTGGCGTAAGTGAAAAAAAATTAGAAGATTCCGAATATTTAAGTCTGCTAAGTATCGAGTTTCCAGTCCCTTATGATGATTATTTTTTCCAATCATTCAGTTTTGATAATTGGCAGAAGATAAAGTATATTTTTAAGGAAATGAAGCGTAGGAGAGGTAGAAAGGATTTCAAGATAATTTTATCATTTTCTGGAATATCAACAGACACAAATTCAAGGCTGGTCTTTTTGCTAACTAGTGATATTGGTCCTCAATTTGAATATGCTCTTGAAAAATTAGCGCATATGGCAGACTCTGTTCACACACAAGTTAAGAACCTTGAAACTAACAGACAAGTTATGGCATATACATACGACGCAATCACTATGAAGTGGGTATTATCTGATAAACCCTAATGACTGTAAAGATCGAGTCAAAATGCGTATTATGTGTAAGAAAGGTGATTCAGGAAAAATATTGTGAATATCATTATGAGGCAGTGCGGTCCTTAAGGGGTCATTACGAAGTTTGGAAAAGTCGTTATGGTGAAATTTCCTGGTATGATTATCTTACTAGATTGCAAAAAATAAAGCATACAGGTAAATGGGTCAAAGAAGTCATTGAAATAGAGTTAGAGAATATTAAAAAAAATGATAAAAAAATGAGATAATGCTTGTTTTGATTACATTTCTCCCATGCCAGGAGGCATGCCGCCACCAGGAGCACCACCAGATTTGCTTGAAGCTATTACGTCATCTATTCTAAGGATCATAGATGCAACTTCTGTCGCTGATTTTATAATTTGCTCCTTGACACTAAGGGGTTCTACAATATCTAGTTTGGACATATCTACAATCTTTGCACTTCTTGCATCAATACCACTCCATTTGGATCCTTTTGCCTGTTTGGAACGTAGTTCTGTAAGTGTATCAATTGGATCCATTCCAGCATTCTCTGCTAAAGCAAGTGGAATAACTTCGAGTGCTTCTGCAAACTTGTCTGCTGCTAATTGTTCTCTTCCGGACAATGTGGAAGACCACTCTCTTAGTTTTCCTGCAACAAAAGATTCTGGTGATCCACCGCCTGCAACTATCAAAGGCTTTTCCATGACATCTTTGGTTACCATTAGGGCATCGTGTAATGAGCGTTCTGCCTCATCAACGACCCTCTGTGAACCTCCTCTAATAAGAATAGTAACAGCCTTTGGATGCTTACATCCCTCAATGAAAACCCATTTGTCAGTTTCAACCTTTCTTTCTTCTACGAGATCTGCTAAACCTAGATCTTTGGAGCTCAAGTCTTCAAGATTATTAACAGTTCGAGCACCTGTTGCTCTTGACAATTTGGTCATATCGCTTTCTTTGACCCTTCGAACGGCCAAAACGTTGGATTTGGCCAAGTAATGTTGAGCAACGTCATCAATACCCTTTTGACAAATAGCTACATTTGCACCTGACGAAATAATTTTGTCTACCATGCTTTTTAGCATCTTGTTCTCTTCTTCAAGGAACATTTTCATCTGATTCGGTGAATTAATGTTGATTTTGGCATCAAATTCTGTTTTCTCGATTTCTAAAGCAGAATTGACAAGAGCAATTTTTGCCTTTTCAACTCTTTTTGGCATTCCGCCGTGAACAACTTCCTTATCGAGTACGATTCCCTTAATTAGTTTGGTATCTCGTAATGAACCCCCTGCCTTCTTTTCAACTTTGACATCATCAATGTCTACATTATAACCAGATTCACTATGTTCTGAAACCTGCAAGGCTGCATTAACAACCACTTCAGATAACTGGTCAGACTCCTTGGACACAAGTTTGGTCTGCATTGATGTTTTTGCTATCCTGATTAACTCGGATTTGTTTCCTCCGTCTATTTTTTGTGCTATTTGATTAAATATTTCAATACTCTTTAATGCACTCTTTCTATATCCATCAACAATAATAGTTGGATGAACATCTTTTGTGATTAATTCCTCTGCTTTCTCAATCAATGCTCCTGCTAAAACCACTACAGATGAAGTTCCGTCGCCTACCTCATTATCAGTAGCCTTGCTTATTTCTACCATCATCTTTGCTGCCGGATGTTGAACGTCTATTTCTTTTAATATAGTTGCTCCATCGTTAGTTATTGTTACATCTCCTAGCCCATCTACTAACATCTTATCCATTCCTCGTGGACCTAGAGAGCTCTTTACAACTTCAGAAATCAATTTTGCAGCTGCGATATTATTTTTTTGTGCATCGCGTCCTTTCGTCTGACTTGCTCCTTCTTTCAATATCAGAACAGGCATACCGCCTGCTGAACCTTGTTGAATTGACATTTATTAGATCATTTCTCCTAAAACAATGTAAAATCCATTTTTGGGATATTTTAAATTTGCTACAAATAGAAATAATATTGAAATCTAGGCAAACATTTTATCGAATTTTCCTGCCATCAAATCAGCGTAAATCTCTTTTGCTGGTTTGTTTTCTACTTTAATGCCGCTGCTTACACAAGAGCCTATAATTTCCTTCACACTTGATTTTATGCTAGTTGCGTATGAAACATCAATTTTCATTTTTGCTATTTTTACTATTCCTTCCATGGAAATATTTCCAACATAGTCTTTTCCTGCTGTACCGGATCCTTTGGAAACATTTGCTTCCTTTGCTACTAAAGCTGTAGTAGGAGGTACTCCAACTTCAACGTTAAATTTTTTTGTATCTGGATCAATCTCTACTTTTACAGGGACTTTCATCCCATGAAATTCTTTGGTTTTCTCATTAATCGTGTTAACTACCTGTAATACGTTAATACCCATGGGTCCTAATGCAGGTCCAAGTGGAGGTCCGGCACTAGCTTCACCACCGCTTACAAGAGCAGAAATAGATTTTTTTTGTTCCATGTCAGACCACTTTTAGATTTATATTCTTTAATTTAATGGTTTTTGCACTGTTTCTATGAAGCCTTTTTTAAATAATTCGCGTCCACTGTAACGGGTATTTGGTATGGAGAATCTAACAATAACACTGTTGCCTCTTGTTTTTCATAGTCAACCCTAGTTATCTTTGCCTTCATAGATTTGAATGGTCCAGCAATAACTTCGACTGTATCATCTATACTTAATTCTGTTACTACAGGTCTTTTTACCAAATAACTCTCAATGTCTTTATAAGGCAATTCTCCACGGATCTGCCCTTTGACATGTCTAACTCCAATAAGGGCATCGTAGGCAATATTGGAGTTAGGAGCTTCGATTATTATGTACCCTTTAAAACTATCAAGTAATAATATAGAACGTACAGCAATTTTCTTTGAATTTATCCTATTTTGTGCCAAATTTACGACAATATGTTCCTGGCCGCCGGTTGTTCTTATCGCAAAAAATTTTGAATCTGATTCTTGGCTGCCGGGCTCTATTTGAGAGTTTCCAGTGCTAGCTTTACTATCAGGTGATTTATCATTGGTTGTACCTAATTCGGAAGTACCAGATTCCAATGATTTTTCTTCATCTACCCTATCAGTCCTTTCGGAGGTAGTTTCAGTCTTGACATTTGAGTTTTCAGTAAAAACATTGTCCAGATCATCAAAATTGTCTTCTTTCTCTATAGTACTACCTTCCAATTATCTTCAGGATACGATAGCTTGTTACAATTTATAAGTTTAATCAAAAACCATTTTATCGTAAAAAGATAGACACATCCAGAGTGGAACTGATAGAGGACGACATCTGTACTCTGAATTTCCTCACGATTGCAAATTTTTCCTTCTGGATGCGATTGAAGATGCAAAATAAATGATAAATCCGCATATCCCCATTATCAATCCATAAAGGGACAAAGAGCCTTTGCTCAAATAAGTACCAATTCCTACGATTATAGCTCCCATAACAAGCAGCAGCATCCCGACTCTAATATATTTTGGAATACTCTTGGACATTTTTCTTCTTACATGAATTCTAATTTTAATAACTAATATAACTTATCATTCAAGAAATATCCAAAACAAAATAAAATAAAAGAGTCACAAAAACATCACATTTTTATTTACCAATATATTAATTGTCGTTACCAAATGAAGATAGCAGTCGTTGGAATGGGAGTCGCAGGAGCTTATCTTATGAATGGCCTCAGCAATGATCATGATAACTACGTTAAAGGATTTGAAAGGATGCCTATTGAAGAACATGATGCAGTATGTGCCTGGGCAACCTGTAAAAATATAATGGGAGATTTGGTGAAGCAATGTGGTCTTAAGTTTGATGATTATGTTTTACATGAGGGAAAAAGCATGAAGGTGGATATGAGTCAGAGTAGCAACGAGGAAAGCAGTATTAATGTTGGATTGAAAGGAATGGTTACTTATGACAAAATAAAACTAATCAAGGACATGACAAGGGGTACTGATATCCAATTTGGTGTTATTCCAAGAAAAGAGACTCTTGAGTCAGAGTTTGATCTTATAATTGATTCTACAGGCTTTCATCGCAATTATTTACCACGTCCCCAAAAGGAAATGTGGATACCATGTATTCAGTATAAAGTGAAATACCAGGACAATACTCCTTTCGACGATTTTTACTTGAAAGCTTTTCCCTCCATGAAGGGTTATTTTTGGTATTTCCCATTAGAAAACGGTTATGCACATATCGGAGCCGGAGATTATGAACGAAAAAATAACAATGTATTTGTTGATGAATTTTTGAAAAAACATAAATGTGAAGTAATAAAGAAAGTTGGTCGTCCGGTCAGAATAAGTCCACCCAAAAATTCCGAACCTTTTACTGATGGTCGGAAAACCGTAGGCGTTGGGGAATCCATAGGGACTGTGTATCCTTTACTTGGTGAAGGAATCATTCCTTCAACATGGTGTGCACAATTATTTATCAAGCACATTACTGATTTTAATGCGTATAGAAGAGAAGTCTTAAAGAAGTTTCAGATTTATGCTCTTGTTTTCAAGTTCATTCAGATGAAAATTAATGGTAAATTTAATCTTTTTAAAAATGCTGTTGAGTTACTCAAGATTTACAACCATATGAAGCATGAAGAAAAGAGGTACGGAATGGAAGTGAAATTCAAAGATTTGATGAAAGTATCACGAATATAGGTTTCATTTCATTACTAACACGGTAATATCATCTAATTAGAAAAGGAATGAGTATTATTGTCATTTACTTTAGACTTTAACTTTTTAGTAACGTCTTTCGTAAATATTTTGTTTTGAGAATACCTAGTAACAAAATCAACACAACTACCAGTCCGATAGCCAGTGACGCCTTGATTATAGATGAGATTAGTTTATCAGTAGAATTATTGAACATATTGATATGAAATGGACCTATTATGAATATTAGAAAATATGAAACTACCATGATCATAATCCACATAATAAAAATGAGAATGAATAGTCCAAACAATCTCATAATGATATTATCCCCTTCATAAATAAGTATTGTACAACTATTGAAATGAAAGCCAGTATTGATGAAAACGTTCCTAATACGAGTATTCTCCTTATTATTTCCTGTTCGGACAATGGACCTCTAGCAAGAATAAGTCTTACTAATGTAGCTGGTGCGCTACTATCTTTAGATGCCATTAATCGATAATCATCACATATTGTTACTGGTCTGGTTTTCACCTGCCTGTGCTCTACGATTTTTTTTACACTCGAGAGGAATAAGAAGGAATTCATTACTGCGGGTAGAAGTGCAATGACACCAATAATCTCTGAATTTCCTGCAATTAATATGCCAGCATACATTGTTCCTAATAGCAATGTACCGGAATCTCCGAGAAATATTTTGCTTGGAAATTTATGATAATGATATATTGCAATACACCCAAAGAGTAATGGGAGACCCATGAGAAAGACATTCGTATTACCAAATAATATAACACTTACTAATAATGGTATCATGGTTATTATGATAAAGCCGCTTGCTACGCCATTGAATACATCAATTGAGTTTATAGTATTACCAATTATAGGTATTATAGAAAGAATAAGTAGAATGTATAGTAGTGGTATGAATGCACTATCAAATATTAAGCCAAGATAATTCCCGTGGCTTCCTAATACTATTATAGGAACAGCTGCCAGTATCAAAGCTACAGGTTTAAACCAACCTGGCATAGTTTTCCTGTCATCAATATATCCAATGAAAAATGCAATAATAGTTGTTAATAAAATAGAGATTATTTTCATGTCCAGTATTAACAAATATAATATTATTTCAGCAATTACTATTCCTATGAGGAGGACAGGACCAGCGGGTCTTGGAATGAACGGTTTTCCAGGTTTATGATAGTCTACTACCACTCTCCCATGCTTGTTTAGGTATTTAATAAAAACAGGTGTAATAAAGAATATAATTAAGAATGATATTGCAGATATAATAGTTCCATATACGACAGTATTTAATAGATAAACCAAATTTTCAATCACCTTTTTTAACTATAATCAAAATATCCTCTTGCACTCATTTTTAATTCTTGATTTGATTCTTTAGCTTTCTCGCGAGTTTAACTCCAATTTTTGGTATGGATCCTAACTTTGATTCAGAAATCTTGTCAATTTGAGTAACATTGGTGATTCCTGCCTTATATAGAGACCTTGCCCTAATTCTTCCAATTCCCTCAAGTTGTATAAGTGGAATCAATTCTGATTTTATGCCATGTTTAATTCTCAACCGTAGTATATTTATTTCTGGTAGAAGATCTTTTCTTCCTATCAATTTTGCAATTTCATAAAGACAGTATGACAGCCAGTACGTCGTTTCAACCATCCTATATAGATCACCAGGTTCAACTCCAATTTTTTCATTTAAATTGGCTTCGCTTGATTCATCGATCCATTCTAGGAGAATTATCAAATTTTTTAAAGAGTAGTCATAATTTGAGAGTCCATATGAACTCAGTTTATGTTTTTCAAACATTCTTTCAAAGTATTCTATTTCATTTTGCCTCAATGTTAACTTTGGATAAAAATCATAAGAGTCACAAATCCAGTGTAAAAAATTTGTTCCATCATTAATTTTGTTACTATTATAGTAATCCAAATTTTTCTTGAAGTGAATACCTGTTTTTGGATCGATATATAGCAAGGAAATGCGTTTACCAAATTTAGTAGCCATTAGTAACTCATTCCTCATGATTATTAGTCCCTCTTCGCTCAGATACTGCAAGAGTGAGTCAATTTCAAAGCTGATGCTTTCATTTCCGTGATGTTTAGAGAGGAATGTTTCTTCAAAAAAGTAAAGCAATTCAGACTTTAATATTTTAGGTCTTGAAGCTATCACTCCTAGAACATGCACTCTTAGTGCCCTTTCGTTCATTAACTGAGATACGATTGGTTCTGGCTCTCCTAATACAAAATGATTGTAAAGATCTTCTGGATTGGTTCTCGAATCTGCGATTATGATAGCTTCTCCATATTTATCATAAGCTGGTCTTCCTGCACGTCCGCACAATTGTTTGTATTGTAATATACTCAATGGAATATTACCGCCATATTCATAATCGTATCTAAAAATACTGGTGATTACGACACGTCGAGCAGGCAGATTAACGCCTGCGGCGAGAGTCGGGGTGGCAAATAGAATCTTTATTATGCCATTTCTAAAGGCATTTTCTACAATTTGTCTGCTTTTTATTCCTAAACCTGCATGATGAAATCCCACACCTTTTGTAACAGTACTGGAAAGTGTTCTGTTAAGCTCTGTATCATCTCCTTGTTTTAAAATTTCTACACCTATTTTATGGGCTGAGAGTTTTGAAAATTTATCGAGAAATTTTGACACAGTTTCTGATGTTTTTTTTGCTAGTGAAACAGCACGTTTACGTGTCTCTGCAAAAACAAGTGATTGTCCTCCATCATTTGTAATCGAATCCATTGCAAGGCTAATTATTCCACTGGTTGTGCTATCTACTCCAATATTATCAATTTCAAAAGCTGTACCATTGTTCATGGTAACTTTACCATAATTATAAACACCTTCTATCAATTCAGTAGGGCGCCACTTGCTTTGAATTTGTTCGCATCGTAACCAATCTGCGACTTCATCTGAATTTGAAACTGTTGCGCTTATTCCAATTATTTGAGGTTTTTGCGGCATTAGTTTGATCTTTGTCATTATGATTTCCAGAGTTGGACCTCGTTCACGTTCTGTAAGCAGGTGTATTTCGTCAATAATGAAGAGACCGACATTGAAAATCCAGTTTGCGTCATGCCTCAATATTGAATCCATTTTTTCATTTGTTAGTATAATAATATCTTTGTCAATCAATTCGGTTCCATAAGAGTCATAATCGCCTGTGGAGATTGCAATATTTATTTTCCTATTCTTAAAACAACTCAAATTATTAACTACCTTAAACTCATTAAATTTTTCTGTGGCCAGCGCTTTTAATGGAGTAAGGTAAACTACTTTTTTTCCCTTACTAAGAATATTTATCATTCCCATTAATCCGATTAGTGTTTTCCCACTTGATGTGGGAGTTGTAACAAGGATATTGTTACCATTCATCACACCCTTTGATAATGCAAGTTCTTGTGGGGGATATAATGAATCGTAATTTAATAATCGTAAAAGCTCCTGTAAATATTGCTTCATATGATTAAATTGAAATTAGTCTATCTAATTAATATATTAATAATATGAGTTGAAAAGTTTCTGATTGGAAACAATCAAGATGTTGTTAAAATCAAATAGTATTCAATTTCTTATGCCTTTGCATAAAATCCAGCTCTTCTCTCATATATTTGTCCATTCTGCATAGCTTTTCTTATGAATTCTTTGGCTTCATCTTCTGTGAACTTTCCTGTTTTCACGAGTTCGTTAACGAAATTCTTTTCTTCCACATCATTCTTGTCTTCTCCTGATAAACCGTTAAAGACATCTGTGAATGTCTTTAATTTTGAAGTTTCACTAAGAGGTTTTCCGTGAAGAACTCCCAGATCTACTTTTCCAGTATTAACATCTATACCGACAGTTTCTAGCATTTGTGAAACAAGGTATATTGCTCTGTCAGCGTCTTCAGAATCTACATTATCTTTCAATAACAATCTAGCTCTTGCAGTGGCGAGGCGTACAAGACCCTCCAGCTGACGAGGAGTTGCTGTTATCATCCCTTCGGAATCAACGTTTCTCATCTGTAGGTAATATTTTCTTAGAATATCGATTGCCTCGGGCATGAGTTTTGGTTCAATTTGTTTGGCATAAGCTAGATATTTGCGAAATAGATCTATTTCTATAACAGACTGGGCTGCATGCTCTATATCTCTATGAATTTCAAGTATGTGACTTGCGATTCGATTATCTCTTTCAGAATCAGCATTATCTCTGATGACGTGAATGATATCAAACCTTGTTAGTAATGGTATAGGAAGTGGCTCTACGTTCTCTGTAATATTTCTAAAGGGGTCGTATTTACCATATTTAGGATTAGCTGCAGAGAGGATTGAGGTTCTAGCATTAAGTGTAGCCACTATTCCTCCCTTTGCTACTGAACAAGTTTGTTGCTCCATAACTTCATGGAGTGCAGATCTGTCTTCAGACTTTATCTTATCAAACTCATCTATACAGACGAGGCCTTGATCGCCCAAAACTACAGCCCCCGCCTCAAGCATCATAATTCCGGATTTATCGCGAATTACTGCTGCTGTTAAGCCTGCGGCAGTAGTACCTCTTCCGGATGTATACAGACCTCTTGGTGCTATTTTTGCAGCAAATTTGAGCATTTCGGATTTGGCAGTTCCGGGATCTCCAACGAGAAAGATATTGATATCCCCTCTACGATTTGAACCGTCGGCTAATTTTTTTGTTACCGATCCTACAATTAGTAAAAGAATAGATTCTTTAATTATTTCATGTCCATAAATATGAGGTGCAAATGATGCAATTAGCTTGTCATAAGCATCTGGTGTATCGGAAATAGCTAAGATCCGTTTTTCATCATCGCTGCTTATAGCTATTCTGTCAACAGTTCTTTCATCTTTACTGTCAACAATCCTTTCATCTTTATTTCCAAAAATTCCGCCAAGATATTCTATATTGTTTCCTTCCATGCGCAGTCTGAATAGACTTGTCCTTATCTGTAATGATTGTTCTTGTTCGATCCTGACTATTCCGGTCAATAAGACCCTATCTCCAGGTCTGCAGCGATCTACAAGGTCATCCATTACAGTAACTTCTACATAATGTGGAAGCTGACCTGCTGGCAAGTCTTCTGGCAGTTCTTGAATCCTAACAAGCTGAAAATCGGTAAACAAACTATTTTCTGGATCCATTTCAAGCTCTTTTTCAGAACACTGAGTACACCTTGTAGGTTTCTTTAGTGTAAGACCTTTAAGCAGAGCTTCATTAAGTGTATTACAATTCAGACAGGCATATGCTAATTTGTTGGCAAGTGGTTTAATCTCAGAAGTTCTGACCACCATGCCAGGAACGCTTATCAATTTGTTAATTACATCTGCATTTATCTCTCTAAGGCCCTTGCGAACGGAATAGTTTCCAATTCTTACTTTTATCTTGTCCTTAATTTCCTCAGCATAATCATAATGAATCTCTCGTAATATTGAATAAACAGCTCTGTTAAAAGCGTCAAACATATCATCAGGTGTATCAGTAATCAATTTTGTTAGTTCTGGCTTGTTTGTATCTAAATCGATATAATCAACTACAATAAACGTGGAATTTGATGCCATCATGTTATTAATTCTGTCAAAATACTTGTAATTTCCTTTCCTGTCCTTAAAGGCGCGTAGAAATGATTCTAATTCATCTGATATTGCCGATGTGGTTTGTTGTTTTTGTTCAGTCATTTACTTGTATAACACCGATTCTTTAAAGGCTAATGAAGATGTGTTAATAAAATTGTAAAGCTGTTTTTCCTCTGCAGATAATTTTGATTCTGTTTCTGCAGAAAGGGATGAAGCAGCGGCTAATTTCACAATTTTTCCCAGTCTGGACATTATAAAAGAATTGAGTGATACCAAAAGACTTTCTCTTTCCTTTTCGTTAAGACTTTTGAGAAAGTCATTAACACGTATGTAAAAATCCGCATCTATGCCCGATATGTCATGGGGTTTTGATATTCGTTCTCTATTCAACGCCTTAGAAACATAACTTGAAAGTTCATTGTCTTGAGTTTCTATTAGATTTTTTTTAGACAAAATTTTTGTGAGCCACCTTGGCAATGGCAAGATATCACCTTCCCTTGCATCGATGTTGATATCATTGAGAGATATTTTTACGTCAGACTTGAATGTAATTCTAACCTCTTCAAGAAGATATTCAAGTAAGTATGTGTTTTTTAAGCTTTCAAATACGCTTTGAGTGAGAGTGGTCGATGATGACATATTGGGAATATAGTCTTAGAATCGGTCGTACATAAGTTCATCTTTAGATCTTTACAGGACTGAATATATAACTGATAATTCGAACAACTTGTATGCCACAAGTAGAGGCAAAAAACTTGTCTGATTTAATGTGGGTAGAAAAATACAGGCCTATTAAATTAGATGATATTGTCAATCAAAAGGAAATCGTAGAGAGTCTGAAGAATCTAATGAAAGAACCTGCTGAAATGCCGCATTTGTTATTTACAGGTCCAGCTGGAGTTGGCAAAACTACTACTGCTCTCTGTATGTCAAGACAACTACTTGGGGAAGAATGGAAGAGAGATACACTTGAGCTTAACGCCTCCGATGAAAGGGGAATAAAGATGGTTCGAGAGAGAGTTAAGGAATTTGCCTCCGTCTTCAAGATCAGGACGAGTGAAAGTGATGAAAGAAAATTTAGAATAATAATTTTAGAT
>Ga0193740_1000251_pt1 | contig 15537 bp, 16 predicted proteins | sample L2s1metaG_FD_145072 | JGI IMG/M metagenome (GOLD analysis project Ga0193740, IMG submission 145072) | Soil microbial communities from a riparian zone of the East river system, Colorado, United States - L2s1 | ecosystem: Environmental > Terrestrial > Soil > Riparian zone | place: USA: East River... | reverse complement strand
AAGTTTTTTACTTTTCTTAAGAGAATTCAATTGATTCGTAGTTACCTCCTTGTAGGCTTTTCTTAATTCCGCTTTATCAACAAGAATAGAATCGATTTTTACATTATCATATTTTTTAGTATATTTCATTATTGCATTGTCCCCAAATTTGATAACATCATTAATTATCTTTTCAACAATAACGCTCTTCTGAGGTATGCGATTTGAACCACGAATGATTTTTGCTTCTTTGATTGCGTTCACTACTTTTATTTTTTTTATCACTTATTCATGACCTGTTTTAATTCCTCTAATGCGAGGATTTGTTTTGGCTGCATCACAACAAGTCCTTGAGCTATCTCTCTTAACTTTGGAACAATCTTTATGAACTCGTTTTTATCTATCACGGTATTAACACCAAACCAGCCTTCTTCACTTAAGTTGCTTATCGTGGGTCTTTTAAGGGCAGGTAGACTGTCCAACAATTTCTGCAGGTTCTCTTCTTTCACATTGACAAAAATGTGAAGTTTTTTCCTTGCTTCTACAACTCCCTTGATAAGGGCTAGTATGTCCGCAATTTTTTCAGACTTTATTTTGTCTTCCAAAGAACTCTTGTTTGCAATTAATTGAGCACTAGAATGACCAAGGGTCTCAATAAGCTTCAAGTTGTTTTGAACGAGTGTAGTACCTGTTTCTGTAATATCACAAATAGCATCAACATCTTCGGGGGGTTTGGCCTCAGTGGCACCAAAGGATAGAAAGATTTCAACCATTTTATTTTCACCTATCCTCATCCACGGTGTAATAATCATCGGACGGATATCACCATAATATTTTTGATATGCTTTATTAGAACGTATGCGACCCGAAGTAGTAGTCAGATATTCAGATGAAATTCTCAACGTTCGTTTCTGTTTTGCGAAACCTTCTATCAACTCAGTCAAGTTGTTGTATTCAAAATTTTCTGGGATTGCTACGACCTGATCAACTTGACCATATTCTAGATCCAATAAATTCTTAACATCCGCACTTGCCTCAACAATCCAATCTTTACCAGTAATCCCAATGTCATAAAATCCCTCTTGTACATATGTGGGGATCTCTTGAGGTCTCAAGATTTTTACTTCTATTTCCGGATCGCTTAGCTTAACTCTATAGGTTCTTCCACGACCTTTAACAGTTTGCCATGCCTCTTCAAGGATCTTAAAGGTCGCATCTTCGATACTGCCTTTTGGTATCGCAAATTTTACTGTAGCCATCTGATATCGAATGGATCTTTTTAATGGGATATATTTCTATTGAAAAATTTATTTGTAAGGTTTTTTTCTGATAATTATTAAGATGTTTTGTTATGAAAAATTGTTCAAGATTATTTATAAAACGTTCTAGGATGACCTGTCCCTTGAGTGACGCAAATCCTGCAGAATTCGTCTAGCACTATTCAAACTAATCTTTGATTGTTTGTACATTCTTTCAGATACAATATCAACTAATTTGCCAGTGGCTCCTGCTGCAACAGCAATATTCTTTGCGTGTAATTTCATATGGCCCTTTTGAATTCCTTCTGTAGACAATGCCTTAATTGCTGCCAAATTTTGCGCGAGTCCAGCAGATGCTATAACACAAGCCAACTCACTTGCTGATTTTACTCCTAAAATTTTCAAACCCATTCTAGCTACAAGATGCACGGTTGATATCCCGCCTACTATGCCAACAGACAAAGGAATTTCTATTCTCCCTACTAGATCGCCATTAGATGACTTTGAAAAAGTAGTAAGTGATCGGTATTTTCCATCTCTTGATGCATAAGCATGAGCGGCGGCCTCGATTGCACGAAAATCTTGACCTGTTGCAATAGAAACTGCATCTATTCCATTCATAATCCCTTTGTTATGGGTTACGGCCCTGTACGTATCAGAGAATGCAAATGCAAAAGCAGAAAGTATCCTGTCAACTATATCGGTGCCTCCAAGTTCTTCCTTTTTGAAAGTGGCTTTACTGGTTGCGATTCTCTCTGTGGCATAATTAGAAAGTATTTTCAGAATAACCTTACCACTTGTCTTTTGCTCTATTTCAGGGCCCAACAGTTCGCACATCGAATTTATGGTATTGGCACCCATTGAATCCTTACAATCAACATATAGTTCTGCCGCAAGCATCTTTGTTCCATCAATCTCATTTTCAACTATTCTTGTTTTCAGATCCAGTGCCTTTACATTATTTGAAATCGAATTGACCGTCCTGAGTAAAGATTCCTTGTTCTTTGAGATAACCTGAATGGCCTTTTTGATATCTAAAAGGTTAGTTACCTGAATCTGACCCCTCATTATGGAACTTTCAGCCGATGCCTTGAATCCTCCACTAGACTTGGCTAGTTTTGCCGCATGACTTGCAGCTGCAATAACGGATGGTTCTTCGATTGCCATGGGAACCAGATATTCTTTTCCATTTATTACAAAATTCGTTGCTATGCCAAGTGGTAGTGAAAAACTTCCTACTGCATTTTCTACCATCCTGTCAATTTTATCAAAAGGTAATGGCTGATTAACAACAGTGGAAATTTCATTCTTTGTGAGATTGCTTTTTGATGCTACTAATGATAATCTTTCATCAAGACTCATCTCATAAAATTTCTTTTCTGTGTTCATTGGTACGACTACTATGATCTCGTAAGCCTTAATATTTTGTCATCGCCCTGTTGCGGCAACGCCCTCCCATCGGTATTACTGGTAAGAACAAAGATTGATCCATCTCCAGACTCGACAACATCCGCTATACGACCATAGCCAACAAGGATGGTATTCTGACCACCTGTCTCAAAGTTAATTTCTCTTAAATGGGATCCCTTTAGAGTAGCTACGATGAGATGATTTGCATATCCCAACTTGTCTGAAATTACAAAGGCAATTCCAGAAGGTTCTAAAGATGGATTAAAACAAAGCAACGGTCCAGTATTCTCACCGTTACTATTGCATTCTTCGTTGGGCCAACCATAATTCTTACCTGGTAACACCAAATTTATTTCGTCATTGCCAGCTGCTCCCTGATCAGAAGCATATAGCTCCCCACTTTCTATATCCCATGCTAATCCTTGAGCATTCCTGAAACCATATGCATATACGCTTGAATTTGAAAATGGATTATCATGCGGAATAGTTCCATCTTCATTAACACGAAGAATTTTTCCTGCCAGTGAATTCAAGTCCTGAGATAGTTCTGGAATTGATGCATCTCCAGTTGACACATAGAGTTTTCCGTCTGGTCCAAAATTAATGCGACCACCATCACGATATTCGCCCCCGGGAATACCGTCCACTATTGTCTTTGAATCAATTATTCTATTGTTGCTTTCTTGGAGCATCAAGACTCTGTTGAATAAACCAGTGTTGTTTGAGTATGTGTAATATACATAGAACATGTGATTCTGCGTAAAATTTGGGTGCAATGTAAGACCCAGTAACCCACCATCCCCTATGTTTTCAACCTTTATGTCACCTACTGGCTCTGCTAAGAGGGTACCATTTTCAACAACTCTAATACTTCCATGTTTTTCTGTAATGAAAATTCTTCCGTCCATAGAAATATCGATAGCCCTTGGAGCTTGCAATCCCTGTGCAGTAATTTCTACTCCCTTTGAGCTTGTTAAATTGCCTGAATTTGATACTGGAGAGGGTAATGGCACCAAGGTTTCAGAAGGGGAAAATTTCATGGTCATGATGCTAACAATAATAACAAGTGCAGAAGGGATAACCAGTCGGATTAGCTGTCTTCTTTCCATATGCTGCATTAGATGTGATTTTTTATAATTCTATTTAATTTCCAATCTAATCAATCCATCAAGGAAATACTATTGAGATTTCAAATAGAATATGGCGCAGATGAGGAGATTTGAACTCCTGCTCGCCCGAAGGCGAATCGGCTTTCCTTCGGCATGACTCAAGGCCGACGCATTATTGTGTTCTTAAATCTAAGAAGACCACTCTGCCACATCTGCTTGAATCTCTTGGAATATTTCTTATTTTTATTTGTTTAAATGCTGCCAATAGGTAAATTGGGACGTTTTAATTATAAATGGCATTATTATTCTGTATAATGGTAAATTATTACAAGTGAATCGCTTATGATACCCATAAATAAACCACAAATAGATGATGATGAAAGACAAGAGATTCTCAGGGTACTGGATGAGGGAATTTTAACCTCTGCCTCTAATTCTGGCGGTAAAAGAGTTCAGGATTTTGAAGGGTTGTTGGCTAATTTCTTGCATGTCAAACATGCGATTGCAGTAAATTCTGGCACTGCCGCCTTGCAAGCTTCAATTCTTGCTGCAGGGGTCAAAGAAGCAGACGAAATATTGATCCCTTCATTTACATTTGTTGCAACTGCAAATTCAGTCGCGTGTACAGGGGCCAAACCGGTTTTTGTCGATATTGAGAAAGATACCTATACTATGAATCCTCAGGATTTAGAAAGCAAGATTACCAAAAAAACAAGGGCAATAATCCCAGTCCACCTGTACGGACATCCTGCAAAGATGGATGAAATACTTGAGATAGCAAATAAACATTCACTGATGGTTATAGAAGATGCCTGTCAATCATTAGGATCCACATTCGATGGAAACCAGACAGGGACAATAGGTCAAATGGGGTGTTTTAGCATGTATGCGTCAAAAGTCTTGACCTCAGGGGAAGGCGGTGCAATTACTACCAATAGCGATGAATATGCAGAAAAGCTGCGAATGATTCGAAATCATGGAATGGTGAGTGGGTATGATACACGGATAATTGGTTTCAATATGAGATTACCGGAAATTTCGGCAGCTATTGCAAAAACTCAGATGAAAAAGATTCAATCCATGTTGGACAAGAGGGCCAATAACGCAAAAAAACTAGGGCAGCTGTTAAGCGATAAAATTAAGAATATAAATATTGTTCTGCCGCACGAAAACCAGAGGACAAAATATAATTGGTATCTCTATACAGTGGCCTTAAATGATTCTCGAGACAAGGTAAAAAAATTCCTAAATGACAGTGGAATTGGCGCAACTATCTATTATGATCCACCAGTTCATCAAACACCATATTACTCACAATTTCATAATGGAGCACTAGAGATAACAGAATGGGCTTCAAAAAGTGTTCTCTCGCTACCCGTACATCCTTCAATTACAGAAAAGGACCTGGATTTTATCGCCAACAAAGTTGAAGAAGCGATATAGTCATAAAGTCATCTGTAGATATTAGTAGATCCTAACAATTGGGCTCGGCAATTCACATATGGTTTATATAATATTCAGACAAAGATCAAAACGATAAAGATGCCTATAGATCCGGACTTTCCAAAAAATCATCAGGTTTCTGGTAAGATACAACTTGATGATGGTGAACATTTCCATTTCATGTGGGGCCCAGGAAAACTACAAGAAGCTGCAGAAAACGAAGAAGTAAAGGCTGCCTACGCAGCAAAGGGTGAACAAATAGAACCACTTGGTGTAAGTGGTACTATGGTAGCAGTCGATTGGGATTCATGTGTTGCCGATGGTGCTTGTATCGAAGCATGTCCAGTACAGGTATTCCAGTGGTATAGAACAGAACATGACGTTCCTGCTAAAGAAGCAAAAAATCAAACATGGAAGGGAACAGGTAGCACGGTCAAAGAAGAACGTAAAGATTATACCGACAAGGCAGATGCAATTCGTGAACATGATTGCATTTGGTGTATGGCCTGTGTATCGGTTTGTCCGCCACAAGCTGTAAAAGTAGATCAGTCTTCACTTGAATTCCATGAAAAGGCTTCAGGAACATTCAATGAAGCTCTGTCAAAGGGTAGCGCTCCACCACCACACGCACACTAGGTAATCTTACCTCATTTTTTCCAAAAACTATATTTTTATTACTTTTTGTTACTTTTTATTATCCCACTAAGCTTTGATGAATGCGAAAGTTGATTATTTCTGATTCATATATGGGAATCTTTATACCCAGAGATTTTTCGAATAGAGTTTTAGACTTTATAAACGGTAAAACCAATCTGCCGTTCACCCAAAAAGACGAGATAATTGCTTCTTTTTACATCTTTGGTAAAGATCATAAGGTAAACGGTGAATTAGAAATTACAAATGTTAAAGATATAGCGAGAAAGACGATGGAGCAAATTGCGAGGCAAGTTAGAATTTATGCAAATAATCCCCTAAGTATGAACCAAGAATCTCTGAGAGAAAATTTTAACAAGAGATCAATGCAAATCTTGATTGATTCAAATAACAAAAATAGCAACAAGAAAATAAATTTTGATATGACTAAAAGAATATCAAGAGACCCTACAATTCTTTCAGAGTGTTACGCATGGCATTTGGCGCACTACAAACAAGATTACTTTTTCAAGCTATTCAATCCTCTCAGAGGTACAGACCTTACTCCAGATTTAGTAGAACAATTAGAGGGACGTATGCTTATGCTAGGATTCAATGTCAAGAATTCAGCGAAATTGACTTATGATGATCCAATAATACCATTTCTACAATGGCATAATGAATGCACCAAGTAATTTGATACTAACATCATGACATCTTCATGACAAAGAACATTAAAGCCTTCATCATATCATTCGGTATGCACAACGTGGATAAATCGTATGAAACTCTCCTGTCCAGAATTCAGGGAGGTTTGGGTAATGCTTCAAAGAAAGATTCAACAAGACTTGAGATTCCTAAGCCTCAAATCATTTGGGTAGGGCAACGAACAATTTTTAGAAATTTTATGGAATTTCCTAAAGCATTAAGGAGAGAACCAGAAAAGCTGTTACTTTATTTGAATAAAGAGCTTGCATCTGCAGGTTATATTGCCGGTGAAAGGGTTATTTTTCTGGGTCGAAAGGAACCTTCATCTTTCGGAGCGCTCATGGAAAGGTACGTAAAGGACTATGTCATATGTCCTGTATGTCAAAGTCCAGACACAAGAACAGAAAAAGCAAAAAAACTGGGCTTCCTAGTATGTGAGGCATGCGGTGCTAGATCATCTATAAAGGGTAACTACGCCTAGTATCGGTAGCCGTCATGTAATTCAACCACCATAATATACACGGATTGCAGAATAAGACTGCTTGATATAATTGAAAAAAGCAGACAACTTGAATATCCCCCTAAGCGTAATAATGGTAGTAGCAATTCTGTCTTATCCAGAATCCTTTTCTGTATTCAATGACCTGACATCAGAAGATCAGAATATTTTGCAGATATGCTGTACTTGGGGTGATAACCTGAAGGATGGCGTATTGACATTTCATACGAATAACAATGAGATTTTCAAGATGAACAACTTGGTAAAGAACTCGTTTGACCAATGGGCTTTAAAGTTAGAAAATCTAAAATTTTTAGAGGTTCAGGATGCATCAAGTGCGGACGTTTTGATCTCCTTTGAACATAAGGGCGAACAAACTGTTGGTCAAACTACTAACGTTCTGGATGATGAAGGTTTCATAAAAAGGGTAAAAGTAAGAATATCTGTAAATTTCAATGAAGAACAAATAGAGGAAGATACTCTAAATCTTGTATTAAAACATGAAATAGGACATGTTCTTGGACTAGGGCATTCAAACTTTCATGATCTAATGAACCCAATAGTCAATTATCAAAATAAGGTCATTACCAAATGTGAGATTGATGCAGTACATCTAGCAAACAACTGGAAATTAGTAGAAAACCTGCAACAGCCAAAATTGCCAAAATTACCAATAGAAAAAACTGTCGACTGTGGTTCGGAAGAATTTTAACCAATCCGTAATCCTTGAACGACGCTAACTAAACCCTTATTCAATTAATTCAGGCCCGAGTTATACCGATCGAATGCACAATTTGAATCATTGTAAGCAATATTGGGATAACAAAGAATATTTGTCAGATGTATAAATAATAGAATAATATTTGCTTAATAGGTTTAGAGAAAAATTAATTCCTATTACAACACTAATAGGAAATAATTTCGGTTCGCTTGGTTTATCTCCAACCCTCTGGAGTATGATTGGATTTGCCTTTGCAATCCTATCAAGCATATTCTTTGGTCTTTCAAATTTTTTCAACCAGCAAGGCATAGAGTTTCCCTCGCAAATATTTGCAAGTATCCTTCTCTTGATTTCTGGTTTTTTTGACATTGTAGATGGAAGCGTAGCCCGCGTAATGAAGAAATCTACCACTAAAGGTGCATTTCTGGATTCTAATTTTGACAAAGTTTCTGAGGCTCTAATTTTCATAGGGATAGCAATCGGTGGTTTATCGAATCCGATTTTAGCAATGATTGCTTTGTCGACTTCGATATTAGTTAGTTATCTCCGAGCGAGAGCTGAATCACTTGGTATAGAGCTAAAAGGTGTAGGAATAGGGGAAAGAGCTGAAAGATTACTAATCTTATCAATTTGCGGCTTTATTCCAATTTCAGAATCAATTCAATGGGGAGTTATAATTATTATCCTGATCTCAGGTTTCTCTTTTCTTCAGAGATTTAGGTATGTTCTAAAAAGGCTATGACGGTATAAAATATCTTATCCGAGCCTTCCTGTCCTTCTACGTTCCATTTCTGATCTTACTTTTACTATTCCTCTATGCACAGCACAGGAAACGCAATAAAATTTGACATCCGTAACCGGTGCAATATATGCTCCTTGCGCTCTTAATTCTTTTGCCAAAGTTGGTTCTACTAATGTAATTCTGCCAGTAACTTTTTTTGCCTTATCTCTTGGTACCAAGGCACCGCACTGGCTACAATGAACTGTTCCTGAACTTCCTTTCCCACCTTTTGTTCGACCTCTGCTTGTCCTTTTCTTCGGCATTATACAAGTACTATTTCTTGCTCTTCTTCTTTTAAATCTTCTGATGCTGCTTATGTCAACATTTATCAAAGCAATTGATTTAATAATGATATTCAGCAATGAAGGCTGCTATACTATCCAACATAGTCGTAGACGAGATTGTGTCGAGAGATCTAAAGTCAAGTCAGAGCTTAGGTGGACCTGCGGCCTATTGTGGCATAACTGCAAGGAAATTTGGATTTGATACAACACTCTTTACTCATTTTGGAAAAGATCTTGACCCACAATATCTTGATTATCTGAAAAATCAGGGAATTTCATTTAATGATCCTCATTACTCGGATCTTCCAACAACCAGATTTGTATTGAAGAATTTTGAAACTGATCGTGAATTAACTCTCCAGTCAAAATGTAGCGCATTAGATATAGAAGAAATAAAAAATGTAAAAGTAAATTGCTGGATAATTAGTCCAGTTTTTGATGAAGTACCTCTGGATACGTTGCAGTATTTATCTTCAACAAAGATGGAAGGAAATCAGTTTGTAATGTTGGACCCACAGGGTTACACAAGAGCTGTTGACCCTGAAGGGAGAGTATCTATCAGAAAAAAAATGGATATACCCATCCATAAAGTAAATGGAATAAAGCTAGATAGTCAGGAAATCTCCTGCTTGACAAACGGTCTTCAAGGTATGGAAGGGATGAAAAGAATTAGCTCCCATTATGAAATCGATTATGTACTCTACACGCAGGATCAGATTATTCATCTTCTTGAAAAGGAAAGACACTATTGGTTAAATGTACCTAAATTCGATACTCCTGATTCAACAGGACTAGGTGATATTATCGCCTCTTCTTTTGCATGCACAATTGTAAAAGAAAAAGATTCTGTTTGGGCATTTTGTTTTGCAGCGGGGGCCTTAATTGCGGCACTACAAACAAGTGAGATTGGAATTAAAAAAATACCCTCCAAATCTGCAATAGAAGAAAACGCTTCATATTATTATAATACAATGAATTTTGAAATAATTTAGACATGTCGTAAATCAGGTTTAAATTTGAGTATCTGTTGACTTTTAATAGTTACAATGAAAGTGGCTATATCAAGTCTAAGCTCCAGGGACGATAGTCTAATAAGCAAAATCAAGAAAATTTTAGACGATGAAAGCATTGATTCAGAGATAATAAAACGATCCGACAAAATGACGACTTCAAAAGTAGATATCGTGATTACCGCTGGTGGAGATCGAGCGATACTTGATTATTCCCACTATGTTAAAGAATTCTCTGTACCTGTACTGGGAATATATGAATCGGATTCAACAGGATTTTTGGGACAAATTGACGTGAGTGATTTAAAAAAATCTATAGGCAGAATAAAAAAAGGTGACTACGAAATAGATAATGTATGCCGACTTTCTGTTAATGTTGATGGTAAAGAAGTTGAACCAGTCTTAAATGATATTTCTCTCTTCCCAAGAAAAAGTGCTACTCTCATGGAATATATATTAAAGATTAATGGAAATGATCTCTGGCATGATAACAGTGATGGTGTAATCATTTCCACACCAATTGGGTCGACGGCTTATTGTATGTCTGCAGGAGGGCCAATGGTTTTACAAAGGTCGCAGGTTTTTGTTATCGTTCCAGTTAATTCCATGGACAATACTCGCAGGCCTCTTATAGTCCCTAATATTGATAGGTTGGAAATTGAAGATATACTCTGTAGATATCTATGTGAAGTAATCCTGGATGGGGGAAAAAGGGTAGCTGTTCGGAAAAATATTGTATGCCAAAAACATGAATTTCCAGCAAAATTTGTGAGATTAATCAAGGATTCTCCTATGGATATTATCGCTAAAAAGGTAAAATTAGCAGGAGACCTGCTTGATATGCCACCCAGTGCTAAATTGATCTTAAAAACTCTAGAATACGAAGGCGAATTGAGCCAAAAGGATCTGAGCAAGAGAACGATGCTACCAGAGAGAACTATAAGATTGTCCTTGAGTCATCTTATCCAACGCGGGTATGTCCGGAAGAAGACATCTTTGCGTGATGCCAGACAAAAAACTTACGAGTTAAACCTAAAACTTTGACCTAGATGCAAGATGTTATGAATGCTTCAAATGCTTGTTCCGGTTTGCCTGGTATGCTGCTAAATTCCGAATGATACTGAACAGCGAAAAAGAACTTGTTTGATGGAAATTCTAGAATTTCTATTCTTCTCCCTTTATCGGAATGACCGGATAACACCATGCCATTTTCTTCTATGACTTGTCTATAATCCTGATTAAATTCGTACCTATGTCTGTGTCTTCGCTCAATTTTCTTATTGTGGTATATACTATTGGCCAATGTCTGGGATATTATGGTTATATCATGTTTTCCCAGTCTCATCGAGCCGCCAAGGTTAACATTATGTATTTGTTCGGGCATGAATTTTACCAATGAGTTATTATCATTAGGGTTAAATTCCTGTGAACTGGCATCGACTAACCCACATTGATTTCTTGCAAATTCAATTAACGATAGTTGAAATCCAAAACAGATTCCTAAAAATGGTATATCCTTTTGTCTAGCATAATTAATTGATTTTATTATTCCTTCACTTCCTCTAGCTCCAAATCCTCCCGGAACAAGTATTCCATCAAACTTGTTCAAGAATTTCACTTCGTCCTTATTACCATTCTCAAATCTTTCAGAATCAATCCATTCAACACTTAATCTCTTGCCCAGTTTTGCTGAAGAATGCAGCAACGCTTGATATACACTCACATAGCTATCTGGTAAATTTACATATTTACCAACAATACCTATGTTTACATTTCCTGAAAAGTTAAAAAAAGATTTTGTTACTTTTTTCCATTCAGCCCACCTTATGTTACGGTTTTTTAGATCAAGCTTGTCAGAGATTACATCAATTATTCCTTGATCTTTTAATATTTCTGGGACATCATAAATCGAAGAACAATCATGACATGAAATAACACATTGCTCTCTAATGCTAGCAAACATCGAAATCTTATGTCTTGCTTCTTTATTCAGTGGTTTTTGGCATCTGACTGCCAGGATATATGGATGAATTCCAATCCTTCGGAGCTCCTGAACGCTGTGCTGTGTGGGTTTTGTTTTCTGTTCCCCGACCACATCCAAAATTGGTGCCAACGTTACATGTATGAATAGAGTTTCTGTATCGCCTTCTTCTAATTCCATCTGTCTAAAAGATTCCAGGAATGGAAGACTTTCTATATCACCTACCGTACCACCACATTCAACAACTAAAATGTCATAACCTTTAGCCAGATTCTTTAAACTATTTTTTATTACATCAGTTACATGAGGTATTATCTGAACACATTGGCCCAGATACTTGCCTTCTCTTTCAGCCTTTATTACATCAGAATAAATCCTTCCAGTAGTAATATTGTGCCATTTTGTCATGGGTGTATTAAGAAACCTTTCATAGTTTCCCATATCCATATCACATTCTCCCCCATCATCCGTAACAAAGACCTCTCCATGTGCTGTAGGGTTCATCGTTCCTGCATCGTAATTCACATACGGATCAATTTTTGTGCAGGTTACTTTTAAACCAGTTAGCTGCAATAACTTTGCAACCGAAGAAGCAACTATTCCTTTTCCAAGACCTGACATTACTCCGCCAGTAATAAAGATGAACTTTGGAAATTTGATACTGGGTTTGCTTTGTCTATACCGCACATTAGACTTTATTTTCTCACCTTTTTAATCGTTTTCAGAGCCCAAAATCAGCAACAAAGATATAACTTTCTAGATCCTGCGCACCTAGAAAATAATTTCAAGCTTGTCCGATATAACCGACGTTAGCAAAAAAAGCAAGGATGGCATTCACATATTCATTGTCTTTGTTAAGATGATACATCGTATTTGCCATTTTTTTCTCCTTTATCCAATCAATACTGCGCAAATCTTTTAGATTCCGTTTGATATCTTCTCTTTTTAATCCGGTTCTTTTATGGAGAACATAAATAGTTACCATTTTATTTTCTTCGGCTAGGGCTTTTATTATCTTGATTTTGCCGATCGTTCCAATTCCGTTTTCTATAATGGTCTTGCTATCATAATCCATTATTTTTTATTTATCTGCTGTTCTAATAAAGGTTCTAATTCAGCCAATGAGGTTATGTTCATTCCTATTTCCTTTAATGATTTCATTTCGATTATTTTTCTATCGAGAAGATCGTTCATATAATCCTCAAATTCAAATTTTTTCATCTTGTGTTCATCTGCCAATTCAAGTGCATAGGTCCGAATTTCCTTCAGCTCAATGTATTGCTTTTTTCTTTTATTTTGTACTTTTAAAATGGCCATTAGCGTAACCAGATGACTCTTGGGAAGTTCCTTCAAATCCTCCATTGTAATCGATGGTTTGTTGTAGCCATGGACTTTACGAATTTGTTCTAATGTGATTCGATCGCTTCCGTTTGCTTCTGCCAGATTGCCTGCATATAGCAGTAGGTCTAAAGCATATCTAACATCCCCACCAACTTGGGAAGATGTTGTAATAAGTGATACTTCATCAATTATGTCAGTACCTGCAACGTTAGGATTGAATGATTCGGAAGATCTTGTAACTAGTATATCACTTATTTGTTCTAGAGAATAAGGTAGAAATTCTATTGGTATTCTTCCCAGAGTACTTAGTTCTGAACTATCGATTTTGTCATGAAAATCGGTACTCCTTGCTATGAAGATTACACCAATGACATTACAGTGTTTTGATAGATCAAATTCATTGAGGCGTGTAAAGTCATAAATTATGCCACTGTCTTTGTTCGAGCGTAACAGAAACTCTAACTCGTCCAAAATAATCAAAGTGTATAACTTGTTCTCATACAAATATGAAAGAAGATATCTTAACATCTCCTCCGCACTAAGTCCCTGTGAAGGAAGTTCGGGAGCAATTTTTTCCAATAGGAACCTATAGACTGCGTATTTATTTCCACCCTGAAGTTTTAAATTTATGTAGGCAACCTTGAGTGTTAACCCAGATTTTTTGAATTCATTTTCCAACAGGTTTGAAAATTTTATTATTGTAGATGTCTTTCCAATTCCTGATCTACCGATTATTTGTGGTGTAGAAAACAAGAATTCATCTGGCTTGATGTATGAATCTTTAAACATCGTCAGTAGTAGTGACATTTCTTTTTCTCTATGGTGAAGCTCACTAGGTATGTATCTTGCCGACAGTTTTGACCTATCAAGGAATATCTTAGTTTCTGACAATTCTCAAATAGATTGATAGCATGATCATAATATATTTATTAATTAATCGGTTTTTTGTAACCATTTCAAAAACTATCCCTATCGCATTATTGACCTGTAATTGGCATTTTTACCGATTCATTATTTTCCAAAAGCCCTCTTCAGTATACATCTGAAGATTTAGTAATACAGTTATATGATTAAGGGTAAATTTACTTTCTGATGTGACTTTGAGTAAATTTTTCTCAAGAGAAACTGGGCTTAAAACATTGGCCGATAATTCTTACAAAGCAGTCAATGAGGGTTTTTATGATGCAGACAAATATGACTATACCAGTCATACTGTAATTTCTCTGAAAAAAGTAATCATAACATGTAATCATGTTCCCATAATTTCAGAAATAAAATTTTCCTCGCCGTCAAAGGGTAAAATTCTTGACCAATCCGAGATAAATCCCAAGGATTTGGCAATACAAATGACCAATTCTGGTTCAGTCGCAATTTCTGTACTGACTCAGCCCTACTTATTTGATGGTTCTATACATAATCTTGCATCTATTAGAAAGAGTGTCAACGTACCATTATTGATGAAAGATATCATAGTTAGTGAGGTTCAAATAGATGCAGCAAGGAAAATAGGCGCAGACGGCATCTTATTGATTAAAACCGTTTTCGATAAAGGATTTGCCGAGGGAAGCTTGGAAAAATTTTCTGATTACGCCACGAAAAAGGGCCTCGAAGTCATTACTGAAGTTCATTCAGAAGACGAATTTAAAGAGATCTTGAAAAATAAAAATCAGCTTATTGGCATTAATAATAGGAATTTGAATACCCTTAAAGTGGACATTAGCGTTACTATTGAACTGCTACAAAAATTTGATAAACAAAAAAACATAATAATTAGTGAAAGTGGAATATCTAATTCAGATGATATAAAGAAATTAAGGTCAATTGGAGTTGATGCATTTCTTGTTGGTACAAGTATCATGGAATCTGGAAATGTTTTTGAAAAGATAAAGGAGTTATGTCATGCTTAGAATTTTACACTTTGTATTTTCTGTGAGTGTACTACTATGACCAAGTTACGAGAGTTTCCAATAAAAGGTAAATATGGAAAATACGGCGGGAAGTATATTCCCGAAACTTTGACTCCGGCAATTAATGAACTTGAAAAGGCATACGAAAAAATAAGAAATGATTCAAATTTTAAAAAGGAACTCGATTATTATCTTCAAAATTATGCTGGAAGACCCACACCACTGTTTTTTGCAAAAAATCTAACTGACTACGTAGGAGGCGCAAGGATTTTTCTAAAGAGAGAAGATCTTTTGCATGGTGGAGCACATAAAACCAATAACTGTTTGGGGCAATGTCTTTTAGCCAAGAAAATGGGTAAAAAAAGAATTATTGCTGAAACAGGTGCGGGCCAACATGGAGTGGGGACCGCTATGGCGGCAGCTGTTCTTGGATTGAAGGCAGAAATCTACATGGGGTCCATAGATATAGAAC
>Ga0193740_1000250_pt1 | contig 15550 bp, 14 predicted proteins | sample L2s1metaG_FD_145072 | JGI IMG/M metagenome (GOLD analysis project Ga0193740, IMG submission 145072) | Soil microbial communities from a riparian zone of the East river system, Colorado, United States - L2s1 | ecosystem: Environmental > Terrestrial > Soil > Riparian zone | place: USA: East River... | reverse complement strand
TTACCAGGCGGAAACCGGACAATGAACTGGTTGGGCTGGTTTACAGCCTAACCCCCAAAACAAAAGATTCAACCAAGGTGTGGTATAAAAATCCATTGTGGCTGGGAGTACTGGTACTGATCATAACTCTTGTTTTAAACATCATTCTTTACTAACAATTCTGACATGAACTTTAATAAACTCTTTGATCTGCGTTTTGTCATTGGAAGTTTCTTTTTAATTGTGGGAATTTTATTGGTCATCTATAGTTTTTTGAATGAAACAGAACAGGCAAAAGACATAAACCTGTGGTGCGGTATTGCTTTTTCGGTTTTTGGAATTTTTATGATCCTGCTTTCATTGAAACAAGAAGCAAATGACGAATTGCTGGAGGAAGAATAAATTTCTGCGATAATATAAAGTGACAGGCCTCATTAAAATCGTTGAGCTGTCCTACTAATTTCAGGCTCAATAAAAGACAGGAAAATGTTTGGGTGATTCCAAACATTTTTTTTCGTAAATTGTTATAGGAGTAGTGGCAAAGGAAACGAGTGGTCATGTAACTGCATTTCCGTACAGGCTTATCTAAGGCAATTGATCGATACCTGGGGTTTTAATTCTTCTGCTGCCAAAATTTGATTGGGAATTATTTTTTTAAGCAAAGTCGTTTAGAAAGGGACGAGGTATTACCGTGTTTTTTCACCCTTAAAAATTCCCTATATGAAAAAAGAAAACAGGTCCTTTTTTGCAAACGTTTTTGGTGCAAAAGGCAAGACCCCCGTGGAGGAAACTTCTGTAATTCTCACCAGCTATTCGCAGCCACATGTATTAAGACAAAAAATGGAGGAAGAACAAATGACGCATGGACAAAGCATTACTGGTCACATATCGCCGGTGCGTTTGGAAAGAAGTTTTACTAAAGCGATCCTTTATTTCTGTCCCATGAAAAAAATTGAAGTACTGAACACGATTGCAGGTGGTGATGGTGGACGCCTTCCTTCTGAAGCTACAATAGAAGGATTGTCTATACCGAAGGACTACAAGCCTGGTCTTTACAAGATCTGCAATGTGGAAATCACTTCAAATGGTACGATGCAGGTAAAAGCCACCAGTCGTACAAAATGGGAAAAAATAGAGGCTTAGTTTTTTCCTTTGATTTGAACTGATACAACAACGAACTTTGAAGTGAGGTTCGTTGTTGTTTTTTTTATGTCTACAGATTTAAAAAATTTACTCCTTAGAGAGTGCTTGCTTATAACAAAATTATAAATGAGCCAATTCTCTTCTCTGATTATTCAATTTGATATCTCCTGCTTATATTTTTAATTCAGTTAAGACTTTCTAAAATCAAAATTTAATTTATGCAATAACAAAATTGAAGAGTGTAACCTTCGTTACGTCGTACTTTATTTTCTACCTTCAACCACGATGAAGAAAAAAATAACGTTCAAAGGAATATTGAAACTATTGAAAGATACTTTCCGGGGTTTCAGTGATGACAATGTTTTCAAGCTAAGTGGTTCACTTGCTTATTTTACGGTTTTTTCTATTGGCCCCATGTTGATCGTCATGATCTTTTTTGCTGATCTTTTTTATGGAAGGGAAGCTGTTGAAGGAACTGTATATGGACAAATTAAAGGTTTTGTTGGCGCCGACGCTGCAGCACAAATTCAGCAGATCATCAAGAGTGCTACGCTGAGCGGGAAAAGTACGATCACTGCAATCGTTGGTTTTCTCACGCTTATGATCGGCGCAACCACCGTATTTGCAGAGATCCAGGATTCGGTGAACATTATCTGGAATCTTAAAGCAAAACCCAAGAATGGCTGGCTAAAAATAATCCTGAACAGGTTGATATCGTTTTCTGTTGTTGTTGGACTTGGTTTTATTCTGCTCGTTTCATTGATCGTAAATGGGTTGATAGAAGGATTGATGGATAGATTGCAGGCACGTTTTCCGGACCTAACTGTAATCGTTGTTTATATCATCAATCTTCTTATCACATTCATTGTGATCACGGGTTTGTTTACAGTGATTTTTAAAGTATTACCCGACGCAAAGATTAAATGGAGAGATGTAATGGTAGGCGCTATGACCACAGCAGTATTGTTTATGCTGGGTAAGTTTGCCATTACTTTTTATATTGGCAGTACCAATGTTGGAACAACTTATGGGGCTGCGGGTTCTTTTGTAGTTCTGTTAGTATGGGTTTACTATTCCTCTTTGATTTTATATTTCGGCGCGGAATTCACAAAAGCGTATGCTGCTCATTTTGGTTCAAGGATCTATCCAAGCCAATATGCAGTCTGGGTAAAGAATGTTGAAGTAGAAGAAGAAACCGGAACACTAAAACAGCAGGAGGTGAAAAAGAAGATAGAGAATGAGAAGACCGGTGATGATGTGAAGATTACGTGAAACACACGAGCATGGGTGATCGTACGATAGAATACCAAAAGGTCATAAAACAATTTTTATTTCCAAACGGAGGCTTTCTTTCCAAGCCGAGACTCAGTCATGGCTTTGTGTGCTGGTCGTGGTCTTTCTTTCCAAGCCGAGACTCACACGTTGCTTTGTGAGTTGGCCGTGGTCTCGGCGAAGTTATTAGGCATAATCTTCAATATTTCTTGTACGCTGATTTAACAATGCTGATTTTTCGATGAAAATAAATTCCAATCTTTCCCGGCAAATCTCCGCAGCAGCTACCAACGGTTTTCTTTCCAGTAAAATCCATTTTTTTCTTTCCAAGCCGAGACTCAGTCATGGCTTTGTGTTCTGGTCGTGGTCTCGGCGGAATTATTGAGTACAATCTTCATTTTCATGTACACTACTATTACTCGATAAGGAAAAAAGTATTCAACGGTCTTCTTTCCATTTTGTTAAACGCCTGCCTGCACAGCTCTATCTTCTTCGGTACTAACCGCAGCTTTATGTAGAATTAGTTTCTCCCCGGTGGTATTAAAGGAAAGCTCAATCCATCCATTATACAATTTGTTATTCTTTTCAATTTGTATGGGTAAATATTCGTGGTTTGCGTTTTTCCATAAACCTTCCCAATGGCTACCGCTATTTTCTATAATTTTTTCGACTAAAACAATTGACGAAATTTCCCACCAGGTATACCCGTTATGAAATTTCTTAACGCTATCACCTTTACTCAAAACAGGAGATTCGTCGACCTGGTTGTTTAAGAGATTACGCTTGATCCCTGAATTCGCATAAAACTGTATCCGGTCTCTTTGCAAAATGGGATCGCCTACTAAAAGAACAGCAAACTTAAAATCATTGGAACCGTCATTGTCTACATCTACATATTGGACCTGTCCATATTTCACTTCTTTGTCGGCTAAATTCTTATATGCCATTTGAGGATGGGATGAACCAGGCGGATTTATTGGTGGTTTCTTTGAACATGCCACCAATAAAACACTTGCTGCTCCAATAATTAAGATTTTTCTCATACAACTAGTTAATGGTTATTAATTTGCGTTTGACGCAAAGATTGATGAACCTATTGTCAAAGAGTAATTTAAGGTGAATGAGTTGAGAATTTCAGCTGGTGAGTTGTTGCAAGATCAAAAGGGTGAAATAAATTTATTAGGCGTAGGTTCAAACTTTGCTTTCTTTCCAGGCATTTATTCATCGCTTTTTCTTCGGCAATCGTTGCCCTGGGAGTGTGTCATCATCATACCATGTTGCTCCATTTTTAAAAAACTTGGGCTGACCAGGGCTGCATAACAACCTGAGGAGTGTCTATTATCAGGTTTAGGCGCCAGGTTTCATGGCATAAACCAGCATAAGAATATTTTTATTATGAAAAATAGTATTCTAAAAGGAATTTCATTGGGATGTATCAGTTTGATGTTCACTTGCAATGAAAAAAAAGCAGAACCCACAGAGACGGTAGTTGATAAAGAGGTAGTAGTTGACAAGGAAGGGATTAAAAAAGAAATCCAGTCTAAGGAAGATGCTTTTGCCGAGGTGTACAATAGCGGCCAACTAAAAAATATAGGCTATTATGCTGACGACGCCACCAGTTATTTTCAAAACAGGCCACCGCTGGTAGGAAAGGAAGCCATCATAACCTTTTTAAAAGACGATGTTGTCTCCAGTTCCGACCGAATCTCATTTAAAACAAATGAAGTGTTCGTATCTAATGATGGGAACATGGTTGTGGAAATTGGTTCTTTTAAAGTTGTTGATTCTGTTCAAACCCCAGTTAATACCGGACATTATATGACCTTGTTTGAGAAAAGGAACGGCAAATATGTTGCGGTGAGAGATATGAGTGCTTCTGACCAGCCAATTAAATAATGATGCAAAGCATGGTTGTTGAAAGATTGCCAAACAAACTACTGCACAGGCTTTTTTCGGTTTTAAATTTTATTAAGAGCAAACGAGTTCCTTTTTAACCCGTAACCTGACTTCCGGGTTTTTATAATTTGTCAATAGTATCGATTTCTTATCGGGCCCTTTTGCTTACCGGTAAACTGGTAGCTGATCAGCGTCTTCTTCCACCTCCGCCTCCACCTCCCATGGAACGGCCTCCGCCACCACTACCACCACCCATTGAGCGTCCCCCACCCCCGTATGAACTGGAACCCGACCTGGATGATGAAGAAAAGTTGGAAGACTGCCGGTTAGATGTTGATGGTGATTGCCTGTTAGATGTAGAAGGTGACTGCCTGTTCGATGCCGATGTTGATTGCCTGTTTGAGGCAGAGGGAGATTGCCTGTTTGACATAGAATTCGATGGCCGGGTTGATGCAGTATTCGACTGCCGGTTCGATATAGATTCATTCCGCCGGTTTGCTCCGGCACCGTCGCCATAATTACCCCGGGCCTTGTTATCCGAAACTGTGGTAGACCTGTTTCTATTATTGTTATTGTAATGATTTATATTGTTCCTGCTTCCGTTGTTAATAATTACATTATTATTCCCGCCGTGATAATGACCTCCGTAATAACCTCCATGACCATAATAATGGTTACTGCGATATATTGTACGATGGGTGCAGACTGAACAACCTGTACCGTAGTTGTTGATGGAGGTACCGTTACAAGAATAGGATCTTCACCCTTATAGCCGGGATTGGGCGTAACGGATGAATTTCCTTTTGGCTCAATAACATAATCCTTACCGTATAATTCTTCATCACCAACGATCTGCAGACTTATCTTTTTATCCTTGTCTTTGTCCAGCAAGATCACCGCTACATCCTGCGATTCTTTTTTGGTCACATCAACCCGCAGTATAAATTGGTAGGAGTCACCATTTTTATTGGTCACCACTTTAATGAAATCAATTTTTTTATTCAGGTCCAGGTCCAGGTTGTTGATTTTTAAATCTGCATCATTTAATGATTTTTCAAAAGCTTCAACTGTTTTTGATTTTTGAAACAAATCCAGGACTGCGTAAAGGTCCAGGTTGTCTCCAGCCAATCCCAACAGAGGAGTGGTATCCTCCTTCGGTGCTTCGTTTTTTTTGTCTTGCGAGTAAGCAGGAAGGCTTAACAGGCTCATGGCTGCCAGTACACAGAGGAAAAGATATGTTCTCATACAAAATGTTTTAATAGTGAGCTGTAGGTAACACGACATCAATCCACGGGCTACCGTGCACAGCAATCCCAATCCCTCCAGGGAAACAATACGATTTAAGGACAATTGTGGGGGGAGGTTTCCTCCTTTTTGATACAGAATTTTTATTCCCGATCCTGGAAAGTGCCAGAGAATTTTTAGTTACTGGTGCAGCTTACAGGCTTGTTGGTGTGCTCATCATTTACCCACAATTAGAATTTCAAACACTCACCCGCCAGTCATTTCGAAGGAGGGGCGGGGATAATTTTTTTGAACAAAATAGCGGAGCAATTTTTTTGAACCACGGAGGCCACAAAGTTTTACACGGAGTACACGGAGGTACCTCTGCGCTCTTTGTGTTTCTTCCTCCGTGTACTTTGTGGTTCATCTCTTGCTCAATACTATAAATTATTTGATGTATTGAGAAAAATGGAAATGCTGTTTTAGGTTTTCACGATAGCTATCGGGATCATGCCTAACCATGTTCACTGATGCTCCATTATACAAATACACAGAAATCTTTAAACTCAATTATTGGAAATGAAGAACACTTCGATCAACATCTCGTTTTGTTAGAATCCCTGCCATTTATTGGCATTGGTTCCAAAGGTATTTTGTATAAATCGGACCCCAGAATAACCATGATGCTACTATTACAAAAAAGGTAATGACAACTATAGCTGATAGCCTATGGCTGTTTCGAATTTTTGGTTGAGTCTTAATAAGCTTTTTTAGTCTACCTGATTTTATGTAAAGTAAATAATTGACAATCACAACAATTATTGTAATTGCAAAGTATATCCAGCTATCAAGTCGCAAACAATATCCTTTCAGGAGTATTAATTTTAAAATTGCATTTGGAATTATCGACTCTATAAATCCTAAACCAAGAATTGTGGCCATCCATGGATCATGATCCTTTACGATCTTGCTATAAAAAATATAGAAATAGAAGAACAATACATCAAAAAAATGCAACATAAATTTAATTTATTGAAAATCTGGCGTCAATTCTAAGGCCTTCTTTCGAAGCTCACTCATTGCCTTTTGCCTTAGATGTGTCCCGCCGGAGTTCTTGAGTACAATCTTTAAGATTTCATCTACGCTAGTTACCGCAAAAGAGCATGGGTAATCTAAATCCCGTTATCTCAAGGCTCTTTATCAAATCACGTTAATATCTCACAAAAAATTTGTCCAAAAATTTCCCGATGTTTCTAATGTTTTCAATAGCAAATAAAAAAAGAAAGGACCAACAAAGTCCTTTCTCTAAAAAATAATTTGAAATTAATTTATCCCGTGAAATAAGTATAAATCGCAATGATCAACGCGATCAACAATACCGAAAGAACAACATCCTTCCAATTCCACGATGCACGGTTCTCTGCCCTGTCCTGCGCTGATAGTGTGGAGAAGGTAAGACCCCTGATCTTTGCATAATCCGGCGGTGCCGTTGCATAACTTACAATTAAAAACACAAGGATGCAGACGATGGTTATTAAAAGACTGTAATACTGGAAGAAAATATTATTTACAACCCAAAGAAATGAGCCTTCAGTATAAGCAGCCCCGCCGAGTTTAACCGGTGTATCTACAATCAACCTGAATAATCCCATGATAAAACCGGTTATTAAGGTCGCTAAACATCCAGGTCCGTTCAGTCTTTTCATAAACACACCCAAGAAGAAAACAACAAATATGGGTGGTGCCAGGTAAGCCTGTATGCCTTGCAAATAATCATACAATCCTTTGGCACCCTGTATTACCGGTATCCAAAGCAACCCGATAATAACCATAACAACAGTGGCTATTCTTCCAACTTTCACTAATTTTTCCTGCGATGCATTTGGTTTGAACCTTGAATAAAAATCCATGGTAAACAATGACGATGATGCATTAAATACACCGGCCAGTGCACTCATTAATGCCGCGAGTAGGCCTGCCACCACAATACCTCTTACACCAACCGGGAGCACATGTGTCACTAGTAATGCGAATGCACCTTGTGCCTGCTCACGGATCACATTGCCATTTTCGTCAATCAATCGCGACTGTATATCGGCATTAATTCCGCTTTTTGCCAGCGCAAAACATATCATGCCTGGGATAATGAAAAGAAAAACGGGGGTTAATTTTAGAAAGCCTGCGAAGATGGTACCACGTCTTGCCTGTTTATCATCACGGGCACCCAGAATTCTTTGTACAATATACTGGTCAGTACACCAATACCACAACCCGATAATGGGTGCGCAAAGCAACATACCCGGCCATGGATATTTATCATTAAAGTACCAGGCCTGTCTGCCGGCTTCTTTCACCGGGGCCCATGTCCCTTCTACTCCATCAGGTACAATCGGTTTCCATAAATTAAACATTTCACTTCCGCATATTTCTTTCAGCTTATCCCAGCCACCCAGGGCTTGCAAACCAAAATAGGTAACGAACAGGGCGCCGATGATCTTGACAAAGGTCTGGAGCGTCTCTGTGTACACCACTGCACGCAATCCACCAATGATTGTATAGATGCCGGTCAATATGATCAGTAAAATGGAACCAATCCAAAACGTATCCATTCCCATAATGTTTACGTCCGGCAATAAGGCCCTGAACACAACACCACCTGCATAAATACCAACAGCTATCTTGGTTAGGATGTATGCGATCAATGAAATGATAGAAAGAACCGCTCTTGCCTTTGGGGTAAATCTTCTTTCTAAAAACTCGGGCATGGTATACACTTTGGATCGCATAAAAAACGGTCCCATTACCCAGCCCAATACTAATAAACACCATGCATGCAATTCATAATGGGCCAGTGCCACACCATCGGTCGCACCTGAACCTGCTAACCCCACCAAATGTTCGGAACCGATGTTAGAAGCAAAAATGGAAGCACCAACGACAAACCAGCCTAAGTGCCGGCCGGCGAGAAAGTAATCATCGGCTGATGTTTTATCTTTCTTTTTTACGGCCCACCAGGATATGCCTGCAATAACTGCAAAATAAAAGAGGATGATGAGCCAGTCCAACCATGTGAGATAACTGTTATTCATGAGAGTTGATTTGGTTTTGAATTATTTTAATTTTTGAACACAGATGACATGGATTAAACGGATAAACACAGATTTTTTTAATAACCCGATGATACTCTAATAAGTTATCAGCAAAAATCCTATTAATCCGTGTCATCAGTGTTCCTGCTTGGTTTTATTTTTTTGAACACGGATAATACGGATTGAACGGATAAAAATGGATTTGTAAATCTCAACAACTACTTTAAAATAACCGTGAAAATCCTTTTAATCCGTGTCATCTGTGTTCCTGCATTTTATTATTTTTTGAACACGGATGACATTGATTGGACGGATACACACAGATATTCTTTAAAAACCTGATTATTTCCTAAGTCATCAGTGAAAATCCTTTTAATCCGTGTCATCTGTGTTCCTGCTAAAATTGAAAATAGCTGATTGTTTTTATTTCACACTAAACTTATAAACCGTTGTTTGTTTATAGGTTTCTCCCGGTTTCGCAATTGTATTTGGAAAGTTGGGTTGATTAGGACTATCAGGGAAATGCTGCGTTTCCAAACAAAGGGCTGCATGCTTTACATATTTTGCACCCCCTTTTGTGTTCTTTAGCGTACCATTTAAAAAATTACCCGAATAAAACTGTATACCTGGTTCGGTTGTGTACACATCCATTACCCTTCCCGATGTTGGGTGATAGAGTGTAGCAATTTTTTCAAGGGTATTACCATTTTTATTGAGCACCCAGTTATGATCAAAGCCACCTTTCACCTGTGCTATATCTCTTCCAATAGGTTTTGACGTGGTAAAATCCATGGGTGTGCCCTTCACATCTGCAATTTGCCCGGTTGGAATTAATTGGGCATTTACAGGGGTGTATTTATCTGCACTGATCTGTAATTCATGGTCTAAAATAGTGGAGTCAGTTGCGGCTGATAAATTATAGTAAGCATGATTGGTGAGGTTAACAGGAGTTGCTTTGTCAGTGGTTGCTGTATACTCGATCTTCAATGCATTATCTGCAGTCAAAGTATAAACAACTGTAACATCCAGGTTACCCGGATATCCTTCTTCTCCATCTTTACTACGATAAGTTAATTTCAAACTGCTGTCACTTTGTTTTTCGGCAGTCCAAACTACTTTGTCGAAGCCTTTTTTTCCTCCGTGCAGATTGTTGCCATTGTCGTTACCAGCCAACGTATAGGTTTGGCCATCCAATGTGAATTTGCCTTTTGCAATACGGTTACCATAACGACCGATCAAAGCCCCGAAGAATGGATTTCCTCGTTGTAAAAAACCACTTAAAGAATCAAATCCTAAAACTACATCACCGAACCGTCCATTTTTATCGGGTGCAGTCAGTCTGGTAATAGTTCCACCATAATTAATAATGCCTGCCTGCATACCATTTGCATTTGTCAATGTGTATTCAGTAATGGCTTGTCCCTCGTAATTGCCGAATGCCTTTTCCGTAATGCCCATCTTGTTTTGATTTGTGTTTGACGTATCCGTTGAAGAACTGGTTTCGTTTGATGAATTATTACAACTCATCAGAGATAGAGCAAGAGGGACTACAAATAGCGATTGTATTTTCATATAGCTGGTTTGGTTTATTGTCCGTAATAAGAATTCGATCCGTGTTTTCGGTCGTAATGTTTTTTGATCAATGAATCTTTTAACCTTGGTGCCTGCGCATTCACCTGTTCTGTAAGCAAAGCCATATGCGCAATGTTTTCAAGAACGGCACTGTTGTAAACTGCTTTATCTGCCGTTTTGCCCCAGGCAAATGGCGCATGGTTGCCCACCAGTATCATTTCCACCTCTTCATAACTCAATCCTCTTTCACTGAAGCAATTTAAAATTTGAAAACCGGTTTGGTATTCATAATCGCCTTCAATCATTTCATCGTTCATTGGAGGTGCACATGGAATATCAACAGTATTATGATCGGCATGGGTTGTTCCAAAAATAGGAATGTCTCTTTGTGCCTGCGCCCATGCAGTTGCGTAAATGGAATGCGTATGCACGATGGCACCTATCTTCTCCCAGTGCTTATACAATACAGCATGTGTTTTTGTATCAGACGATGGCCGAAGTGTTCCCTCAACAACATTGGCGTCCAGGTCAACAATTACCATTTTATCAGGGGAAAGGTCTTTGTAAGGAACACCACTTGGTTTAATGGCAAATACCTTCAGCTCTCTATCAAGCACACTAACGTTTCCAAAAGTAAAAAGCACCAACCCCAATTGAGGAAGCTGCATGTTAGCCTCGTAAGCTGCCTCTTTGATTTTATCGTAACGAGTCACCGGTGATGAAAATTTAATTTTAAGAATTCACCAATTCACGATTGGCTTTTGCCTGTTGTTTGGTTTGTGTTTCAATATAGCTTCCCAGCTTTTTGTATTGTTCATATCTTTTTTGATAATGAGGAACATTTTTTTTGTTGGGATGATATTCAGCATCGAAACCCTGGCCCATAGCCTTCATTGCATCTTCCACTTTATCATATAACCCTGCAGCAGTAGCCGCAAACATAGATGCACCCATGGCACAGGTCTGTTCTGATTTATGAACACGTATTGGCATATTCATTACATCTGCCATTACCTGCATGATGTATGGAGATTTTTTGGCAACACCTCCAAGCCCGATCAATCCTTTGATAGCGATACCCTGTTCTATAAAACGGTCAACAATTGCTTTGGCACCAAAGCAGGTTGCTTCTACCAGTGCTTTAAAAATTCTCGGAGCATCAGAACCCAGGTTCAGGTCAATGATGGCACCTTTTAATAGTTGATTGGCATCAGGGGTTCTTCTTCCATTTAACCAATCGAGTGCCAATTCATCTTTGTCGTTCAAAGGAAGTTTTTCTGCATCACCTGATAGATCAGCGATCATCTTATGCTTTATTTCCTCTTTCAGTTTTTCGTCGCTGATGTATCGTAATGGATAGCTCAATAAATTTCTGAACCATGCATACACATCGCCAAAGGCGCTTTGTCCTGCTTCCAAACCTATCATGGATGGAAGAACAGAGCCCGGAACCTGGCCACAAATGCCTCTTACCAAAATATCATTCACTTCATTTGCCGGTGCAACCAACATGTCGCAGGTAGAAGTTCCCATCACTTTACTAAGATGATAGGGTTCAATTTGTCCGCCAACCGCACCCATATGTGCATCAAAAGCTCCGACACCAATTACAACATCTCCGGGTAATCCCAATCGTTGTGCCCATTCTTTGCTAATGGTTCCTGCTTCTTTATCTGAGGTATATGTTTTTGTAAAAAGTTTTTTTGTGAATCCGCTTAACACAGGATCTAACCGTGCAAAGAAATCATCCGAAGGCAATCCACCGAATACTTCTGCCCATAGTGCTTTATGTCCTGCAGAACAAACACCGCGTTTCATTTGTTGCACATCATCGCCCCCTGTAAGTAAGAAGGGAATCCAGTCGCAGTGCTCCACCCAGGAATGAATTGCATTACGAACTTTCTCATCTTCACGCAGCACATGCAGCAGCTTGGCCCAAAACCATTCCGAAGAATAAATACCTCCTACGAATTGAAGAAAATTAGTTTCATGTTTCTCAGCCAGTTCATTGATCTCCTCTGCTTCCCTGGTTGCCGTGTGGTCTTTCCACAACACAAACATGGCGTTCGGATTTTCTTCGAATCCTTTTATCAATGCTAACGGCGTTCCCTTTGCATCAACTGCAACAGGAGTGGAGCCCGTGGTGTCAACAGAAAGACCCTTTACTTTCTTCGCTACATCACTGCCTGCCTTTTGCAAACAATCTTTGACGGTCACTTCCAATCCTTCAACATAATCCAGCGGGTGTTGACGAAACTGGTTGGCAGAAGGAATGCAATACTTTCCTTCTTTCCATCGCGGGTAATAAAAAACTGAAGAAGTGATCTCTGATCCATTAGCAGCATCAACCAATACGGAGCGAACAGAATCGGTGCCATAGTCCACACCAATTACATAAGCCTCGCCTGGTTTTAAACGGTTTCTTTCCATTTGATCAAATTTTTGACGAGTGGATCATCAAAATTGCTGATAAATCCAATTACATTTTTATTGGTGGAAAACTCTCCAGGTTGGTGGAGAGTTGTTACAATTATGCAATCCATTCCTGCATTGTTAGCAGATTCCGCTCCTTTTGGTGAATCTTCAAAGACCAGGCATTGATTTGGTTCTACACCTAAAACTTCCGAGCATTTTAAGAAGGTTGCAGGGTGTGGTTTACTCTCGTCAACGTCGTCCGCACAAACAATGGCATCTATGTAATGACGAATGTGAACGCCGTCGAGTACATAGTCGACATTACTCATAATGGCTGCAGTGCCAATCGCTATTTTAATTCCGGCTGTGTGTGATTCGTTTAAAAAATCATGAAGCCCTTTTAATAATCGTAGTTCCATCCGGAATATTTCCTGGTACTTCTTTTCTTTTGCGGCACTCATTGCGTTTTTTTCATCCTCCGAAAAGCGGCCGGGAAAAATCCGCTCCAGCAGCTCATTATTCTTACCATAGCATTCCTGCTTCATTCTTTCCAGGCTGATTTCGGCACCAGCCTCACTCAGGATACGATGCCATGCCTTTATGTGATAAGGCATATCGTCTATCATGGTTCCGTTAAGGTCGAAGAGAAATGCTTTGTAGGCTTTGAATTTTTCCGGCATCGGTGTCAATTCATTGTGCTGCACAATTTAAATAAATAAATGTCAAAAATACAGGTAAAAATTTCCCGTGAGGAAGAAGTGCTTGCAGAACTGTGACCGGGCCTTTTGCGCCACTCAACAACATAGGAGAATGAGTTGGTAATAAATCGGTTCGACTGGTTTATACTCTCATGTCAAAATCTGTCCCGGCACTTCACAGTTTACCTGGGCTGGCTATTTCTTTCTCAATTTCGAAACCCTCATAACGAAGACCTTAATCGTAAAGAAAAAGGAATTTGTACATGTCGCAGGAAATTTTCCTTAATGATTTTTGCCGTTTCTTCACCCATGGCTTCAAAATCAGTGGAGATAGTAGTGATTCCATTCAGAATGATCTTCTTCAGTGGAGTTTCATTGTACGAAATTACGCCAACGTCCTTGCCCACCTTCAGTTTTGACTCCAGCAAACGTTCGATCAGTACAACCAAATCATTATCCATCAAATTGATGTAAACTTCCCCCTTGCTGATTTGTTCGTCTGAAATATCGTGAACCACTTTGAAATTAAAAGCATACTCATGACAAAACGAGGTGAACCCTTTTACGATCTCTTCCGGGTAATAGCTGTTCTCAGGGAAAATCAATTTCAGCGTGTGATATTTTTCAAGTGGGGATAATGCCTGTTCTAATGCTGTAAAGATGTCGTTTTCAAAATTTTCATAAACAGCACCAAAATTTCCTGTAACACCTGGAATAACCTTATCAAGCAAAATCAGTTTTTCTTTTGGAATTGTATTGATGATCCGGTGTGCCGAATCACCACCCTCAATAAAATGGGGAAGTATTACATAATAATGATAATCGGTTTTGCTGTTTTCCAGCAATTTTCTGAATAGTGCGAGGTCGTTATTGTAAATGTAAAAATCAATGGCAGCAGTACCGCCCAGCGTCTCCACGAAATAATCATAAATGATTTTTTTATGAGGACTCAGTTTATTGAACATTAAAAAGATCTTGGTAGTGCGGTCTACATCAATATTCTTAATGAAATATCCTTTGCCGGGCACCGAACCAACAATCCCCTGTTTCTTCAGATACTTGTATCCTTTTTCCGCGGTATCACGACATATCTCAAATTCAAAACTGAGCTCATTAATGGAAGGCAACACATCATCTACCTGCAACTTGCCGTCTTCAATGGCTTTTATAATGGAGTTGGCAAGCTGTTGATATTTTGGCGTTGCGGAGAACTCATCAAAGCGAATCAATTTGTAAAAGGGAGAGGTTTTCATTCAGCAATCGTGATTTGCGACGTTGGTAAAAATAAGGAATTAAGCAAACCACCACATGATAGTGCATGATGGGCAGGATGGGTCGAACTTTTATTTTTAAATTTCATTATTTGTTTGCTATATCCAAAACATTGCTATACAGAATCTATGCAAGTTATTTTAGGAGTAATTTTTCACTTTATCGGCGGTTTTGCATCGGGTAGTTTTTATATGCCTTTTAAAAAAGTAAAGGGCTGGTCGTGGGAAAGCTACTGGATTGTTGGCGGTTTGTTTTCCTGGTTGATTGTGCCGCCACTGGCCGCCTGGCTTACCATTCCGAATTTTTCCGGGATCATCGCACAAACACCTACCTCTACTTTGTTCTATGTCTTCCTGTTTGGTTTGTTGTGGGGAGTGGGAGGATTGACCTATGGCCTTGGTGTTCGGTACCTTGGTGTGGCTTTAGGAAGCAGTATCATTCTTGGCTTGTGCATGGTGTTTGGTTCCTTAATTCCTTCCATTTATTACCAGTTTTATCCTGAGCAAGGCAAGGACACCATTAGTATGATCACAGGGAGCAATTGGGGATTGTTTGTTTTACTAGGACTGGTGGTATGTATCATCGGAATTGTTCTTTGTGGCAGGGCAGGCATGTTAAAGGAAAGGCAATGGAAAGATAATACTCCTTCTGATGGACCCGGGAGAACAGTAAAAAAGCTTGCTCCGGAACCTGTTGCAGAAGAAGCAGCCGTTGCCGGAATTGGTTATCGCCACGAGGCTTATGATGAAATTGCAGTTGAGCCAACACGTGCAACCGCATCAGCACACGGAGCACCGGCAACCAGTACAGAATACAAGTTTGCTTTAGGTTTAACGGTTGCCATTATTTCCGGTGTTCTCAGTGCCTGTTTCAATTTTGGACTGGAAGCCGGCAAATCAATGTCTGATGTCGCTAATAAATTATGGGTGGATGCCAATCCAAACCAGGGCGAATTTCTTTTCCGCAATAATGTAATTTATGTGGTACTCC
>Ga0193740_1000249_pt1 | contig 15555 bp, 16 predicted proteins | sample L2s1metaG_FD_145072 | JGI IMG/M metagenome (GOLD analysis project Ga0193740, IMG submission 145072) | Soil microbial communities from a riparian zone of the East river system, Colorado, United States - L2s1 | ecosystem: Environmental > Terrestrial > Soil > Riparian zone | place: USA: East River... | reverse complement strand
AATCAAAGGTTGTTCGGTTTTTATTTTTTCGCAAAGGTCTTTGATCATTTTATAAGTAAGCTCCCTGCGACGGAAAGGCTGGTCGTAAAAAATCTGCAAAGCTGTTATTTCATCTTTATGTGCTTCTATCCATGCCGTAAAATTGCTGATGGTGAGTGCCGCCGCTGCTTCCTGGTCTTTTACCCAACCTATATTCGTCACTTCATCAATATTAATGCTGTCAATTACCTGGTCGTATTTTTTACGAACATCCACAATATAGTTTCGCAGATCAGGATTGTGGAAAACACTCACTGCGGCTTCAATTACTTTTGCATGCTCATTGTTTATTGCGTTTTCAATTTCTTTGGGAGGAGCTCCCAATTTTTCACTTTCAATTTTCAACTTTAAACTTTCTATTATATCCGGATCATGTGCATTCAGTAATTGTTTTATAACATGATTGATAGTATATCCATTTGCCTGCTCAGCAAAATTTGTTTTTTCTTTTTCATTGATCTGTTTGTCTAGACGAATTAACCTGTTGGCCAATGTGCTGAGTATTTCTTCATCGGTATTGCCTAGGGCTACATTTTGTAAGAGGTCTTTTAAACTCATGCCCGGCTTTTTCTCTAGGGGGCGGCTATCAGTTTTCTGCGAACTCTCCACGCCAATGGCATCAATAATCACGAAATGATCTTTGGTGAATTTGGCAGAAGGTGTCCCGGTGGCTCTTAATTGTTCCAGTGAACAGGTACGAGTGCCGCGTCCTTTCATTTGTTCATAATAGCTTCGACTTTTTACGTCACGCATAAACACCAACACTTCTAATGGACGAATATCGGTGCCGGTGGCAATCATATCTACTGTTACAGCAATCCTTGGGTAATAATCATTGCGGAATTGGCTAAGCACACTCTTTGGATCTTCTTCACTTCTGTAGGTGATCTTTTTGCAGAATTTATTTTCTTCGGCAAATTCTTCTCTCACAATTTCAATAATGTCTTCGGCATGTGAATCTGTTTTAGCAAATATTAATGTCTTTGGCACTTCAAACTTTCCATCTTTATCTTGTCTTTCAGAAAAGATCGAAGGCAAGTTGTCTTTTATAGCCCGGATAATTGTCCTGATAGTGCTGGGGTTTACAATGTCTTTATCCAATTGCTTGCCGCTGTATTCAATGTCTTCATCTACACTTTCCCAGAACTTTCTTCTTGTTAAACGTTCTCTCTTATCTACTTTTTCACCCATGGAAATTTTGCTTCCGTCTTTGGTGATCTTTGTTTCAATGGTGAATACATTATAAGGAACGAGTACCCCGTCAATCACGGCTTTTTCATAACCATAATCACTTACAAGGTTTTGATTGAAATAGCCAAAAGTTCTGTTATCAGGAGTTGCAGTTAAACCAATTTGAAAAACATCAAAATAATCGAGTACCTGTTTCCATAAATTATAAATGCTGCGGTGGCACTCATCAATTACGATGAAATCAAAAAATTCGAGGGGCACCTTTTCTGTATAGGCCACAGGGGCAGGCTCTTTTTGCTGGTACTCGTTGGGGTTTGCTTCTTCTGCACTTTCATCCAGCTCTTTGCCTTGTAGAATTGAATACATTCTTTGTATTGTAGAAATATATACCTGGTTGTCTGGAGGAATAAAACTGCTTTTTAGTCTTGTCACTGCGTAGAGCTCTGTAAATTTTCTGTTATCATCATTCGGAACAAAGGCCATAAACTCCTGTTCTGCCTGTTCACCTAAGTTCTTTGTATCTACTAAAAACAAAATGCGTTTTGCTTTGGCAAATTTTAATAAACGATAGATAAACGTAATGGCAGTATAAGTTTTGCCTGAGCCAGTAGCCATTTGGATCAATGCTTTCGGTCGTGCATCTTTAAATGATTTTTCAAGATTATTAATAGCATTGATTTGGCAATCTCTTAGTCCGGTTTCTGGCAAAAGAGGAATATCATGCAGCCTAGTCCTTAGAGATCTGTCTTGTTTGCTCCATTCAAGTAATGTTTCAGGCCGGAGAAAAGCAAAAACCGGGCGGCTTCTTGGTTTGCGATCACGGAAATCAGTGAACCGGGTTACCTCGCCGGTGCTTTCATACCCGAAAAAGAGTGGTTGGTTATCCAGGTATTTGAGTTTTGCTTTAGCGTATCCCTCGGTTTGCTCCTCATGCATCGTCATACGACCACCCTCTTCGGCACGTTTTGCTTCAATAACACCGACTGGTTTCTTATCTACAAATAATACATAATCAGCAGGACCAATGTCTGTTTGATATTCACGTACTGCTACACCTAAGCCAGCATTAAGATTTATTTGATTCTTGTTTTGAATAACCCAACCACAAGCGACTAGCTGCTTGTCAATTTTGTCTCTGGCAAGTTGTTCAGGGTTTTGGTTCAAGGTGACTGGTGATTAAAACGCAAAATAGTAATTCCTGTATCCACAAACAATAAAGACCAACTCTAAACAGGTTGGCCTTGAAATAAAGGTATAAAAAATTCTGTAGAGGTCTGAAAATCTAATGAATAGTGGTTAAATAGCGACGCTAATGCTACTTAAAAAAAGGGCTAGAATTAACCTATCTATTATTGGAGCCATGAAGGTATGAGAGTGTTCAGGGCAAAATTATAATTCAAATTCCCTAAGCGACGGGTTCTGATGAGGGAAATACAATAGAATCCCCGCAAATTCTGTCCCTCTGGCTGGCAACGGGGAACGGCTTTTGCAGTCTAAAATTTATCACTCTATTCAATTTTTAATGATGCGGCGTGCCGACTATAGTGACAGAGATTTGATAGTAAACATTTTAGCCAAATCCTTCGACGACAATAAAAGCGTCAAATACATTGTAAAACAGGACGAGAAAAGGGTCATGAGAATGAGAAAACTTATGGAATACTCCTTTGATGTCTGTTATCTTTTCGGAGATATTTTTTTGACTGATGATCGAAAGGGATGTGCGTTGATCGTAATGCCGGATAAGAAAAAAACGACTCTTAAATCAATCATGCTGGACGCAAAACTGGCCCTTTCGGTAATCGGTCTCTCTAACATTAAAAGGGCAATGACCCGGGAATCGAGGATCAATAAACTTCATCCTGAAGAACCATTTTATTATCTATGGTTTATCGGTGTAGATCCTTCTGAACAAAACAACGGAATTGGAACAAAACTTCTGAAGGATGTGATCAATGAAGCGAAATCGAAGAACAGGCCTATTTACCTTGAAACATCTACATTAAAAAATATTCCGTGGTATGAAAAATTTGGATTTATTATTTACAATAAGCTTGATTTTGGATATGACTTATTCTGCATGAAGAAAGAATGAGTACGATAAAAGGGTATGATTATGCTAGTACCCGGAACACAAATGCATTTTGTTACGCTCGGCTTTATATGTTTAGAGCTGGCAGTCCTTTTTTATTTGCTTTTTCACCGGCTGGCAAGGCCTGATGACAAAATCAGTTTTTTGGATGTCTTCCTGATCTGTTTGTTGATTATCTATAATGTTACTGGTGGCTTGTTACCTGATCCTGCGTTGCCGGGTTCTTACTTTGTGCAGAACTGTATTGCATATGCCACCGGCTTCATGACCCCCTGCTATTTTCCTTATTATGTTTATAAAGCCTTCGGCCTTGAAAAAATGAAGTTTCATGCTTACCGTGGTGTTTTTTATTTTCTTATAGGACCTTACCTGCTATTTGTTACTGTATTTGCCATTTCAGGCAAATTGGAAACAGCAAAAAATGTTTTAGGCCTGCCGGTTGTGTATGCGATATGGTTTATTTATTCAATGATAAAGGCAGTTCGCTATAAATACCGGAATAATATGTCCGACATAAGATCTCAAGCAGAAATAACGGCTATGTTTCTAAGTCTGGTTCCATGGGTAGGGTTGCCTGTCATTGACTTTTTTAATCTGGGCCAGGTAGTTGAAGTAACCATAACGAATACAGGTTTTTTGATACTGATTGGTTTACATATGAAACGTATTGTGGAGCAGATAAAATCAGAACACCTGCAGGCGATAACTTATAATGAGCGACTCCTGCAGGAAGTTGAAAAAAGAACAAAGGAATTGGTAGGAACAGGCCGTGAAGAAAGATTTAAGAAAAATTGCGAACTATACCAACTTACCAGGAGAGAAAAGGAAATTGTCAGGTTTATCTGGAACGGTAATACTCATAAGCAAATTGCGGAATCACTGTTTATTTCCGAAAGAACAGTGGCTAAACATGTTCAGAATGTATTTGAAAAAGTACAGGTGTCAAACCGTGTAGAATTGTTGCATAAGCTGGGTATATAAAATGAATACCTGGTTCTCATTTATCAAAAAATAGTCATTTCTGCGTAGCAAAATAGTATGCTTTACGTATATTTTTTTCTGCTTAAAGGCTTAAATTTTGTATTGCGTTAGGTGAAACTTATACAACGCTTCGTAGTATGGAATCGCTTCTCCATTTTCTAAACAGCATTTATCCAATGTCGGATGGTTTGGTACTTCATCTATCGCAAATATTAAAGACAAAGGAATTTAAAAAAAGAGAATACCTGTTGAAAGCCGGACACATTTGCCGCATTATCTGTTTCATCAAGAAAGGTCTTATGCGCTGTTTTTATATAAAAGGCGAGAATGAAGTGTGTTCCTGGTTCATGAAGGAAGGAGATGTGATCGTTTCTATCGAAAGCTTTTTTGAGCAGAAAGAAAGTTATGAGTCCGTACAGGCGCTGGAAGATTGTACGCTTTATTATATAGAGTATACAGAACTTCAGAATATTTATCGCCAATTTCCAGAATTTAATTTTATTGGCCGTGTATTGACTGAAAAATATTACAAGCTATGGGCTCAACAATTATATGGACTACGAATGCAAGCGGCTGCTGACCGGTATAAATGGTTACTGCAAAATCATCCTGAGCTTATTTTAAGAGTTCATGCAAAATATCTCGCATCCTGGTTAGGTATTACAGAGGTAATGCTAAGTAAGATCAAGGCCAGAAAATAATTTCTTATAATATTTTAATTCGAAACGCTTTGTTGTAAGTATATTTTTATAACCTCAAAATTAATCTCCATGAGACACTTAACCCTTATCACTCTTATGCTGCTGGTAATTGTATCCTGTAAAAAAGAAATTAAAAATAACAAACACGATTTCTCAGGATATATTGAAAATGTAAAAGCCGCACTCAAAGACAGTCTTTCTGCAAATGATTATGCATCCGTTGATTTTAACAGGACTGTTTTATCAAAAGTGGATAGTGTACAACTCTATTTATTGCGCATCCCTTTGAAAGGAAAAAAGATCAAAAATGATTTTGTGATAGTAAAGACTAACGTTGATGGCAAAGTAGAAAGAGGAAAAATTGTTCACATGGAGGGTGCTGACACGGCGTTTGGAAATATCAGGTTAAAATCATTTTATGGAAGCATCACTATAAGTTCTTTGTCAAGAAACAATCAAATGCATTCGGCCATTAACAATGGATATATTCTAGAATTTCATTCTCAAATGAATTTGCGAACAACCTTAGCAGCACCGGTGTATCCGGTATATCCAGGCGCAATAGTTTTACCCGAAGTAATTGTGTATTCTTATATTAGTACCAGTAGCGGAATTTCCTTTTCAGATTGGTTCCTGCTTCAAAGCCTATTTTATGATTATAGTTTTGGCGGCGGAACGAGTGGCTATTATAGTTCACTTGATGGAAATGGTAGCGGTGGTGGTGGTGGCGGCGGCTATGGCGGTGGTTATGATGGTTCCGATGTTAATGACATGGTAGAAATCGAAGCGGAATACATTTATAATTTACCGGGAGTAGATCTATCCAAAATGTTTAAATGTTTTGATAATGTACCATCAATCGGAGCTACTTATTCGATCCGGCTATGTTCAGATATTCCTTCAAATAGTAATCCAAATGCCTCTGCTAATTTTTCAGCGGCAAGCGGGGGCCATACTTTCTTAACTATAACTAAAGCAAATGGTAGCACCAGCGTTACGCAATCTTTTGGCTTTTATCCTTTTTCACAACCATCCTGGATTGATCCTTTCTCACCAGTAACGTCCGCGATAAAAGATAACGGAGCACAGGAAATAAATGCAAGCCTTGACATGGATCTCACGGAAACTCAGTTTAATACGATAAAGCAAAATTCTATAAGTTGGTCAACCAGGAATTATGAATTAGCCGATTATAATTGCGGCAACTATGCAGTTGATATATTTAATTCTGTAAGAAATACTCCGCTGATAATACCGGGGTATCAAATAATTTTGCCAGGGACTACCAATCCCTGGGTTCCAAGTAGTCCAATAACCGTACTGATCAACAATTCGCCGCAAATGCTATTCTCGAAATTACAAGAGATGAAGAATAATAATGGTCCGGAGTCATCCAAAATCGTCATTGATCAATCGCATAATTACACGGCGCCTATTTCTAAAGGAGAATGTAATTAATTTTGTGAATTATGAAAACAGTCGTCCTACTTGTTTTAGTAATTGTGGTTGTCGCCAATTCAATTTCGCTGGTAACAAATATCAATTGCAACTATTCCAACTATAATGGAAGCTTCACGTTCGAAGAAATGACTTCTAAGGAAAGGAATTTTGAAATGTGTGAGCGAAAGTTCTCAGAATTTAAGAAGCAAAATAATACGGATACGACATTATACAGGTTGTGCAAAAAAAATATTTTTGAATTCTGGAATTGGGGCACCTATATGTTTAGTAAAAAATTTAGTCTTCCCTATATGTCATGGCAGGCGATAACATCAAGACGAGGTATGCTTACTGCCAGGTCGGGGTTCCAGGATTTCTGAGAGAGAATACTGAGTTATTGTTTTTTGTGTGTTTGAAAATTGTGGTGTATGATAAACAATATAAGCTGGCAAGGCTACTGGATAACTCTTGCCCTGATTTCAGCAGGTTATTACCTGATTATCTATCTTCTTTATTACAGACATGATTTTAAGGTATGGATTCATCCAAAGCCATATAATTCCGACGGAATTGTATCGGGTTCTGAATCCATCATTCAACCTCCGGTAGAAAAAGATGCGGAACGATTGATCGATTCGTGTATCGACGAGCTCAATGCCTTTTTTGAAGGATCAAGACGAAAAAAAGTAATCAAAGAAGAGTTGATTTATTCATTGCAACTTCTTTTAAAGAAATATCCTTCGCTTAAGGATTCTGAATATAGAGAATCGCTGAGCAATCTTATTGCGACACAGTGCGAGGATACTTGTTTGGTTCGGTTAAATGCAGATGAGGTGTATCATGTGTGGATGGGTTAGTGAAGGTGTTCTCTCCCGGCCTTGCCCCGTAAGACGAGGCCTGGGAAGGGAACATTGAAACAATTTTATTAACTGTGAAAATGAATTTGTGTATGAAAACAAAAAAAAGACATTTCAAACTTCTAACAAAACAACAAAGGATCCGTATTGCTTATCTCACTATTGCAATGTTGTCAGAACTGATAGCAGTTGCGCAGGATGGAAATGCCGGGATCAATGAAGCCAATACTAAAGTGAGAAGTTATTTTACTGCGGGCACTAATCTGATGTACGCTGTAGGTGCTATACTTGGATTGATCGGTGCGGTAAAAGTTTACCAAAAATGGAATGCAGGCGATCATGATACCGGAAAGACTGCCGCCGCCTGGTTTGGTTCCTGTGTGTTTCTTGTAGTAGTAACAACAGTGATAAGATCATTCTTTGGTATTTAGGCCTCACCCTCTTATCCCTCTCCGGTGGAGAGGGACGGTGCAGCAGAATAAACCCAAACAATGGTTTCTACCACATCATCAATGAATAAAGCCAATCAATAATTATGGCAAATAGTATATATAAAATCAATAAGGGGATTAACAAGCCTATAGAGTTCCGTGGCTTGAAGGCACAGTATATCTGGTATCTGGGTGGCGGGCTTGTTATCCTTCTTATCGTCTTTGCTATTCTCTATATAATTGGTATCAATACTTTTTTCTGTGTAGGTATTATTGTAATTCTGGGCACTGGTTTATTCATGCAAGTTTATACGCTAAGCGATAAATATGGTGAGCATGGAATGATGAAGAAAGTTGCGAAACGTGGCGTACCCGATACAGTTAAATCTTACTCAAGAAAAGTCTTCTGTAAAAATATTAAGTGATGGAAAGAGTGTTGGAAAATATATTGCCTATAATGGATGTCGAGCATGATCTGATCCTGTCAAAACAAGGTGATATCACCATTGCCTTTATTTGCGAACTACCGGAAATTTTTACTCTGTCCAATGACGAATATGAAACATTTCATCAGGCCTGGATCAAAGCTATTAAGATATTGCCTAAGCAAACTGTCTTTCATAAGCAGGATTGGTTTTTAGATAGTAAGCATAAGGCCGACTTCCTGAATGGCAATGATAGTTTTTTGTCAAGAAGCAGTGAAAGATTTTTTAATGAAAGACCTTATCTGGACCACACTTGCTATATTTTTCTTACAAAGAAACCGTCAGGAAGAAAACTATCCAATTCTTTTTTCTCAAATCTTTTAAGAAAAACTATCGTTCCTGAAGAAACATTAAAGCCTCAACTCGTACAGGATTTCCTGGATAGCGCCGGCCAGTTTAAAAGAATTTTGGAAGACAGTGGTTTTGTCAAACTCAAAAGGCTAAAGAATGATGAGTTGACAAGCAATGAAAAAAAAGCCGGAGTAATAGAAAAGTACCTCAGACTTTCAGATGCTAACCTTATGTGTGATATTGGGTTTAAAGATGGAATACAGGTTGGTGATAAGCATATTCAGTTATTTACTCTTTCAAATGCAGAGGACTTACCTTCTCTATGCGGCTCAAGAATTAATTATGACAAGTATTCAACTGATAAGACCAAATTCTCTGTTGGCTTTGCATCCACGCTTGGGCAATTGCTTCCGTGCAATCATATTTATAATCAATACGTGTTCATCGAGGATGCGCAGGCAACAATTAAGAGATTAGAAAGTAAGCGGCTCCGTTTACAAAGCTTATCAGCTTATTCAAGAGAAAATTCAATAGGCCGGGATGCCACCAATGATTTTTTAAATGAAGCAATTGGCGAACAAAGATTACCTGTAAAGGCTCACTTCAATGTAATGATATGGACAGAAAATAAAAGCGATCTAAAAGATCTGAAGAATCTTGTTTCTTCGGGACTTGCACAAATGGATGCAGTGGCAAAAATTGAAACAGCAGGTGCTCCGCAGATCTATTGGGCCGGCATCCCTGGTAATGAATCTGATTTTCCTATGAATGATAGCTTCGACACATTTGCGGAACAGGCCTGCTGTTTTTTCAATCTTGAAACTAATTATCGCTCATCTATCTCGCCAATCGGAATCAGGCTTGGCGATCGTTTAACCGGAAGCCCGGTACATGTTGATATTTCAGATGAACCAATGCAGAGAGGTATCTGCACAAACCGCAACAAATTTATTCTCGGTCCCTCCGGAAGCGGAAAATCCTTTTTCACCAATCACATGGTTCGATCATATTATGAACAAGGTACTCATGTCGTTCTCGTGGATGTAGGCCATTCCTATAAAGGACTGTGTGATCTGGTGAGAGGGTATTATTTCACTTATAGTGAAACAAAGCCCATAAAATTTAATCCATTCTTTATTGGTGAAGGCGACAAACTCGACACAGAAAAAAAAGAAAGTATAAAAACGTTGTTGCTTGCTCTTTGGAAAAAAGATAATGAGAGCTTCAACCGGAGCGAATATGTTGCATTAAGCAACGCATTGCAGCTTTATTATGAGTATTTAGAAATTAACCCTGCTATTTTCCCATGTTTTAATTCATTCTACGAGTTTTTGCAAAGAGATTTTGTGGAAGTATTGCAAAAGGACAATGTAAAAGAAAAGGATTTTGATGTTACCAACCTCCTTTATGTTCTGCGACCCTATTATAAAGGTGGCGAATTTGATTACCTCTTAAACGCAACTGAAAACCTTGAACTGCTGAAAGAACGATTCATAGTTTTTGAATTAGACAATATCAAGGATCATCCGATACTTTTCCCGGTTGTAACCATCATTATAATGGAAGTGTTTGTTTCCAAAATGCGGAAGCTAAAAGGCATCCGCAAGATGATCCTGATTGAAGAAGCATGGAAGGCTATTGCAAAAGAAGGAATGGCAGAATATATCAAGTATTTATTCAAGACAGTAAGAAAATTTTTCGGTGAGGCGATTGTAGTTACCCAGGAAATAGAAGACATTATTTCATCACCGGTGGTGAAACAGGCGATCATCAATAACAGTGATTGCAAAATACTGCTGGATCAGTCTAAATACCAAAACAAGTTCGAGCAAGTACAGGAATTGCTGGGTTTAACGGAAAAGGAAAAAGCTTTAATACTTTCCATCAATAAGGCAAATGATCCTTCAAAGAAGTATAAGGAAGTATTTATTTCTCTTGGAGGAATGGTATCGAAAGTTTACAGAACTGAAGTTTCGCTGGAAGAATACCTGGCTTATACTACAGAAGAATCAGAAAAAGTGAAATTGCAAAATCATGCTGCAAAGTGGAATGGGGATATGCAGAAAGGGATTGCAGCAATGGCTGAAGAACTCAGAAATCAATCAAGAGCTTAAAATGTCAAATCATGAAAACACTAATCCCCATTTGCAGCATTCTTTGTTTTTTATTTATTACCTGTAAAGGAATAACTAAAGATGACGTACAAGATTTCATCCCTGGTACTTATGTTCGCTTCTCCGAACATGAATTTGGAAAAGAGTATGACACACTGGTTATCTCTGAATTAAAAGATCAATATAAGATTACACGGAAATGGAAATATGAACGACTACTGGATAGTGTAGTACAGGAACCCGAGTATAAACAGAAAATAACCACAGCCAGTTATGAGAGTGAGCATAAGTTGTTGCATGAAAATGAAACAGGCAATATTCTTTCTTTTGATTCGGGAGAAAAAGTTCTTTTTATTGGGCCGACAAAATATCAAAAATTAAAATAAATCTTTTATGAAAAAGCTACTGGCCGTTGTGTTATTGGCATTGTGTTTTATGGTTTTGCCGGTGCAAAATGCGAAAGCCCAGATACCTATAATGGAGATCATAAAGCAAGCGGTTACTAAAGTGATCGTGGCCGTGGATCTCAAAATTCAGCGATTGCAGAATAAAACTATCTGGCTGCAGAATGCACAAAAGGTTTTGGAGAATAAGATGTCAGAATTGAAACTGACAGAAATCAGTGATTGGGTAGAAAAGCAAAGAGCCCAGTATGCAAATTACTTTGACGAACTATGGAGAATAAAAGCCGCATTAGCCTATTACCAAAAGGTAAAGGACATTATAGAAAAACAGTTGCAATTAGTGAACGAATACAAAGCAGCCTGGGCATTATTTAAACAGGACAAAAATTTCATGGTAGATGAACTGGATTATATGCAAGAAGTTTATAATGGCATGATGGATGAAAGCGTAAAGAATCTTGATCAACTTTCCCTTGTGATAAATGCTTTTCTAACTCAAATGAGTGACGCCAAAAGAATGGAGATCATTAATGAGGTTGACCATAATCTGGACGAAAACCTTAATGATATGCGGGAGTTCAATAATCAGAACAAAATGATGAGTTTACAACGGGCCTCTGAAAAGGGAGATATTGAAACTGTAAAAAAATTATACGGCTTATGAAAATATATATCCTGATAGTATCATTATTTTTCTCAATCCTGGCAAATGCGCAAACGCTTGCAGAGTGGACACAACAAAAGGAAACGCAGATCAAATATTTGCTGGATCAGATCGCGGCTAACAAAATTTCTATTGACTATCTTGAAAAAGGATATGAGATCGCAAGAACTGGATTAAATACCATTCAAAATATTAAGAAAGGTGACTTTAACCTGCATCGTGATTTCTTTGGTTCACTTGAAATTGTAAATCCGAAGATTAAGACTTACACAAGAGTTGCTGAGATTATAGCTTATCAGGTTCGCATTGTCAAAAATATCAGCACAACGATCAAAAATCTTAAGGAAAGCGGGCAGTTCAATCCCGATGAACTTGATTACAGTAAAGCAGTATTTGAAAACTTGTTGGATGAATGCCTGAAGAATGTGGATGAACTCTATTTAGTCATCACTTCAGATGAATTGCAATCCGATAGCTATCGGATGACCGATGATCAAAGAATAAAACGTATTGATCAGCTTTATACAGATATGCAGGATAAATATTCTTTCTGTCAATCATTCAGCGAAGAATGTTCGGTTCTTGCAATGCAGCGGTTCGGCGAACAACTTGAAATTAAATTCAGTAAACAATTAAATAATGTTAAGTGAAAAAGTGTGTATTGATAATTTTAATTACAGCTTTTGGCTCAAAATCTTTTAGTCAATCCCAGGAAGCGCAACAGTTGCTTTTGAATTGGGAAAAGCTAACACAATTAAAGAAGATACTGAATGATATGTACGCAGGTTATAAGATCGTTCATAAAGGTTATACAACGATCAAGGATATTTCACAAGGTAATTTCACTTTGCATAAAGATTTCCTTGACGGCTTATTAGAGGTTAGTCCTGTTGTAAAGAAATATAAAAGGATAGCCGACATTGTCAGTTATCAGTTACGGATCGTTAAAGGGTATAAAACCGCTTTCGATCAATTTAAGCTGAGCAAATATTTCACAACAGAAGAAATTGAATACCTCGGAAAAGTTTATACCAACCTGCTAAAGGAAAGCCTGAAGTGTCTTGATGAACTGGCTATGGTAATTACGGCTGGTAAATTAAGGATGAGTGATGATGAAAGATTGCAAGCCATAGACAGAATTTATATAACGATAGTTGAACAGTTTTCTTTTTTACAGGAATTTAATAACAGCACGGCAGTTTTGTCGGTTCAGAGAGAAAAAGAACACCAAGACATTGATATTTCCCGGAAGCTTCATGATATAAGAGAGTAACAGGTTTTTTAGAAAGCAAAAATGTGAGTATGAAATTGTGTGTAAGGATTGCTATAATAGCAACGGTTATCTTATTGTTCCCCCACCTTGGTCTTGCGCAGACAGGCTTTGCAGGTAGAATTCGCAGTCTTCAGGAAGTTCTCGAGCAGCTTTATGATGATATGATGCCTTTGTGCAGCCGGTTGATCGGAGTCGGCCGGGGAATTGCCGGTTTTGCTGCGACCTGGTATATCGCTTCAAGAATTTGGCGGCATATTGCCAATGCCGAGCCAATTGATTTTTATCCTTTGTTCCGCCCCTTTGTGCTTGGATTTGCTGTACTCATTTTCCCGTCTGTCATTTCGATGATCAATGGTGTAATGAAACCTACCGTTACGGGAACAAGGGCTATGGTAACTGATTCTGATGCTGCAGTTACACAACTACTAAGGATGAAAGAAGAAGCAATTAAGAAAACAGCTTACTGGCAGATGTATGTAGGAACAACCGGATCAGGCGACAGGGATAAATGGTATAAGTATAATTATGGTGATAAAGGCGAAGGATGGTTGGAAACTATTGGTAATGACATCAAATTTGCTTCCGCCAAATTCTCTTACAATTTCCGCAATTCTATTAAGCAATGGATGAGTGAAGTACTCAAAGTTTTATTTGAGGCTGCAGCTCTTTGTATAAATACTATACGAACTTTTTATCTTATTGTTCTTGCCATCTTAGGTCCTCTTGTTTTTGGTCTTGCTGTCTTTGACGGTTTTCAACATACATTGACAGTTTGGCTTGCCCGCTATCTCAATATTTTTCTCTGGCTTCCTGTAGCTAATATATTCGGTGGCATCATGGGCAAAATTCAGGAAAACATGCTTGCAGAAGATCTTCAGCAAATAGCTACTAACGGAGATACTTTCTTTAGCACAACAGATACAGCCTACCTCATTTTTATGATCATTGGTATTATTGGCTATTTCACTGTTCCATCAGTTGCAAATTATATCGTTCATGCAGGCGGCGGCAACACATTATTATATAAAGTCACCAATATGATGAGTACTTCCAGCCGGACAGTAATTCAGGGTGGTACTTCAATGACGAGAGATGTATTGGGAGACGGATACAACAAGGTTGCCAGCAGCATGGCGAGCTATGGCGCATCGGGAGGTTATTTCAACGATAATAAAAATAATTCGGGCAATTACATGAAAGATAAACTCTCTGGAAATAAATCATAAATCATGTTTAGTAAAACAAAAAAGATAGATACAGCTTTTCGGCATATAAAAATGTTTTCGATCGTGCTCGTCCTAGGGTGTATTTCGCTTGCTGTATATGCGCTATATACAAGCAATAAAACAGTTTCAGAATCACAGCAAAGGATTTTCATTTTAGCAAATGGCAAAGCATTAGAGGCTTATGCAGCGGATCGAAAAGATAATATCCCCGTTGAAGCAAGAGATCATGTAAAAATGTTTCATCACTATTTCTTTACACTTGATCCGGACGATAAAGTAATTCAATCAAACATCACCAAAGCATTGTACCTGGCAGATGCATCGGCTAAGCAGCAATATGATAACCTGAAAGAAAACAGTTACTATACCAATATTATTTCAGGCAATATCAGCCAGGAGATACAATCGGACAGTATTACTATCAATACTAATTCATATCCTTACTATTTCCGGTACAAAGGCCAACAGAAAATCATCAGGCCGTCTACAATTGTTACACGCAGTTTAATTACGGAAGGCTATTTAAGAAATGTTTCCCGATCAGATAATAATTCACATGGGTTTTTAATTGAGCGATGGAAAACATTGGAAAATAAAGACATTAAAACTGAAAATCGTTGAGATGTTATTCAGAAAAAGAAATAAAAAAGCTGATGAGCATCCGTTGAAGGATAAAGCGGCACGAGGAATTGCTAAGTTTTTATTGAGAATGCAAACAAAATTTTCAGAATTCATGAACGCAAATACAAAAAACACCCCGGTAAAGGGGTTAAAAATATTTTTAATTGCTTTCTGTTTGTTTGGTGGTGGATTCAGTATTTACTTAATCGCAGAAGCAATCTTCAAAGAAGATAAGCAACAACCCTCAATAAAAATTGACAAAGTCAATGTACCCAAATATTATGATCAAAGCGGAAGCGATGAATTACAAACTGAACAATATGTGGATGAAGAAACATTCAGGGGCATTCAATCCTTTGAAAGATATATGGACAGTCTTCAACAAACTGAATCAGGCCGGAAACTGCATGACAGTATCTTGATCATAAGACCCGGATTAATGGACAGTATAAGGATGCTCAAAGCAATTTATAATTCACAAATAAAATGAGGCGTATGAAAAATGTGCAAAGATCGCAGGCATTCCTGCGGAAAAGAAAAATGATGATGGTGCTACCGTTGTTAGTTCTCCCCTTTCTTACAATGGCCTTTTGGGCACTGGGTGGCGGCAATGCTGCAACCATTGAAAAAAAACAAACGCAGGGCTTGAATCTACAGTTGCCTAATGCGAATCTAAAGGATGATAAATTGGCTGACAAAATGAGCTTTTATGACCAGGCAGATAAGGACTCAATCAAACTGGCAG
>Ga0193740_1000248_pt1 | contig 15564 bp, 12 predicted proteins | sample L2s1metaG_FD_145072 | JGI IMG/M metagenome (GOLD analysis project Ga0193740, IMG submission 145072) | Soil microbial communities from a riparian zone of the East river system, Colorado, United States - L2s1 | ecosystem: Environmental > Terrestrial > Soil > Riparian zone | place: USA: East River... | reverse complement strand
TGGAGATAAAAATGCTTGAACTGGTTAACAGGGAGAGAACAAAACGTGGATTAAAACCTTTACAATGGGACCCGGAAATACTTCCCGTAGCCAGGGCTCATTCGCAGGATATGTTTGTACGTGGTTATTTTTCTCACTATACATTGGAGGGCAAGGATCCTTTTGACAGGATGAAAGCGGCAGGTATCAAATATTATTCGGCAGGAGAGAACCTGGCCCTCGGACCTTCTTTAAGTATTTGCCACGAAGGATTGATGAACTCACCCGGGCACCGGGCCAATATCTTAAACCCAACTTACGGCCGCGTTGGTATTGGAATACTGGATGGAGGTGCGTACGGTTTAATGATTTCCCAGGAATTCAGAAACTGAGTTATTTGGTTTGTTTCTCTATATGCCTGACGATAGCCAGCCTAACGTCGGACCTGGAATCGGTGGTTGACGTTGGTGCGTCGTATACTTTTACAATGTCCACGTTTGTTGGATTGAGATAGTCAAGATTCGATTCCTTCCCGGTTAACAAAAACTCAGTAATCGCAACATGATAGATCTTTGATGGTTCTACAGGATTACCATTCAACAGCCACCGGTCATTGAGGCTGACAAGGTTTTCATTATATAAAATATAGCCGCCACTCCCGATATTCTTTTTCCCCTGTTCCATAATTTTTATTAATAAACTTCCTTTCATATCCACTTCGCGGATCCCACCACCAAAAGGCAATGTTCTGAGCACGTCATATTCTGTCAACGGCATTTGCAAAACATCATCCACACGGATAGAACCAGAATTCATGATCACTGCATCGGCTTTGGGAACAGCAGTTACAATAGAGGATACTATCAATTTGGTAAGGTTGGTCGGGTGTGTTCTTATTTCAGATTCCTTGCCATCCAATGCTTCCCCCTGGCTTATCAAGACTTTTTTCGCATCAAAGCCGAGCGAACTGTAATTTTTTTCGGCGATCTGTTGCCATTTTTCAACCACTGCATTGGTAGTGCTATCCAGAGCTATGCTTTCGTCGATTTTTTTTAGTTGGGGAGTAACCTTTACTTTCTTTTTCTTCTTATTGATCTGCAGGTTTACAACATAGGCTGATTTTGCATTGGCCATTGCTTTGGTAATATAAACGTTTCCAACTTTTTCAAAATGCTGGTCGTGTTCATGTCCGCCAAGAATAGCTTCCAGTTCCGGAATTTCTTTTGCCAGGTTTTTGTCTTCCTGTATTGACTGGTGTGTGATGGCAACAACCGCATCCACAGAATCCTTCAGCTGGTTGTATATTTCTTTTGCAGCGTCCAGAGCAAGTGTATAACTGACATAATCGGCTTTGTTAAAGGGTAATAAAATGCCAAGCAGACCAATTTTTGCAGTGGTGCCATCAGCATCTTTTAGTTTTAAAATATATGACTTCGGAATGGTTGTGTTGCGCCAGGTAAAAGGCATAATTCCTGAATTTGTTTTATGAAATGCATTAGAGGAGATCCATTGAAATTTAGATTCATTGATCCTTTCCTGTAACTCGTTTTCTTTAATATCAAATTCATGATTGCCGAAAATAGCAAAGTCCATTCCTGCAGCATTCATAGCTTCAATCATTTGTTTTCCCCGAACAGGCTTTCCTTCGTATTGCATGCCGTTGAATACAGACGGGCTTACAAAATCGCCGGCCATCACTAAAAAAGTATTGGGATTTTTCTTTTGGAATTCTTTTTTAAGACTGGCTACCCTGGCCATGCCGCCTTCCTTACCACCCGATAATGGCGCTATTTCATAAACATCATTTACCTGGATAAAGTTTACATCGATCCTTCCATCATCCTTAGAAGGTGATTTGCGAAATATGGAGCATGAAGCGAGTACAATTGTGATCATCAAAGCCGGGCGAAGAAGAACTTTCATAGACTCGATTAATTTGCGGCGCAAACTACAACTTTATGTTTGCTTTTGGGGAGAGTATTCAACTATGCAACCGCCAATTGAGACGAAGGAAAAAATTGATTAAATTAATTTGTGTTCATAGGCATATTTGACTAACCCAATTACACTATTGGTTTGTGTTTTGCGAAAGATATTTTTTCGATGCGTTTCCACGGTGCGTTCACTAATAAAAAGTTTTTCTGCGATTTGCCTGTTACTGAGTTCGTTTTCAATCAGTCGAATGATTTCTAATTCCCTCTCAGTTAAATGAGCTTCTTCGTTTTTCTTCCGTCGACTGGCTGTTTTTTCTAATTCATCCAACACAGCATCACTAAAGTAAATTCCGCCGCCTGCAATCTTTTCTATAGCCGACACCAGTTCCTTTTTACCTACATTCTTCAAAATATATCCGGAAATATCGGCATCATTGATCATTTCATTTACAATGTCGCCCTGGCCACTCATGGATAATGCAAGAATTTTCAGCTCGGGGTATTGTTGGTGAACTTCTTTTGCGAGGATGTTGCCTGGCATAACAGGCATCATTACATCAGTTAGCAAAACATCAACGTGGCAGGTTTTTAATTTTTCAATCACCTCGGTTGGTTGAGTGGTAGCAAAGGCAAATTCATAACGATGTTCACCTTTTAACAGTGCCATTAATCCATCTATTACTATTTGATGGTCGTCTACCAATGCCAGGGAAATTTTGCTCATAAGCAAATTCAAGGTAAGTAAAAAACCTTAGAGAGGGACGTGGAGCGCCACTAAAGTTCCTTTACCCGGAGAACTGTCAAAATCGACTGTACCTTTCAGGTATTCAATACGGGTACGAATATTTTTTAATCCAATACCATCCGATTTTTCGCTCTCGACCGGGTCAAAGCCCTTCCCATTATCCTCAATAGTTCCTGTAATGGCATCATTATCCCTTACGATGGAGATATCCAGTGTATTGGCATTGGCGTGTTTGATAACGTTGTTCACACACTCCTGGACCACACGGTATAACACCGTTTCTACACTGGAATCAAGCCGTTCCTCAAGGCCTTGAGTATACAGGTGTACTTTTAGTTTTTTATGATCGAGTTTATCAATGAATTCCTGGATAGCCGATGAAAGGTTGTTTTTCAACAACGCATTTGGCATCATATTATGAGATACTGTTCTTACTTCCCTGCAACTTTCATCAACAAGGGCAATTATCTTCTCGAAATTTTGTTTCTCGTCTTCATTCTTAAAATAAACATTGGATTCATAAGCCGACAAATTCATTTTCGCGGCGCTTATCATCTGGCCCACGCCGTCGTGCAAATCCTTTGCTATGCGCTGGCGTTCGCCTTCTTCTGCTTCTATCACGGCTTTTGTTGCTTCTTCCTGCTGCTTTAGAACGGCCGTTCTTATCCTTGCTTCCTGCTTCCATTGATAGCGACGATATTGTGTATAGGCCAGGAGGCTCCCAAGTACTACAAGCGCAATCACAGCAGCGATAACGATTTTATTTTTGGCTAGCCTGTTTTGCTGTTCCTCAATCATTCTCTCCTTTTTTTCCGTTTCGTATTTGGTTTGCATTTCGGCAAGGGCCTGGGGACTGGCATCTGCATACATGCTGTCCTTAGCTGCATTCAATTGTTTGTAAACTTCAGCCGCCGACCTATAATCGCCAATACCTTCGTAATTATTAATCAGGGAAAGATAAATCAGGGGATATTTGATCGCAATGTTGTTTTTTCTTGCAATATCAAGGGCCTTTTTACCAATATCGATCCCTTTTTGGTATTGGCCGGTTTTAGAATATAACCCGGCAATTGTGGCCATATCCGAAACAATAAAAAATGGATCTCCGAGTTTTTCTCGGATGGATTCTGCCTTCATCAATACTTCAAGTTCCTCCTTGTATTGATGATTGGCTTCGTAAACCGATCCTAGAATATTAAGCCCATTGGCTTCGGCAATCAGGTCGTTGTTTTTCCTGGCAATATCAATACCCGTCAAAACATATTTTTTTGCTGAATCGTATTTTTTCAGGTCGCCAAAACAAGAGGCGACATTGTTATATACTGCTGCAAACAAGTTAAGATTGCTGGATTGCATGATGGCAATTGTTCTTTTGAAATGAGCAATCGCTGTGTCAAATTGATTGAGTTCCATATAGGCCCAGCCTATATTGCCCAATGCTTTTATCCGGCTTAATGCATCACCGCTGGCATCTGCAATTTTCAGGCTGGCATAGAATCGTTCCAATGCATCGCGTTGTTTGTTGAGATGCATATAATACCCTCCTTCGAGATTATTAAAATTCACCAGCAACACGCTTTGATCCTGTTGCGAGTTGAGGTAAGAAATATTTTTCCGGGTGAAATAAAGAACGCTGTCTACTTTTTCTGACTTGTTATAATACAAAGCCATGTAAAATTCGGCCCTGGCAAGTTCAATGCGGTTAGTGTTACCAATAAGTTTCGCGGCCTCCTTTGCGGAATGAAATGAAAGCAGTGGATCAGAATTTTTGTTTTTATCTGCCTGCTGAATCAGGAGTTCTATTTTTTTGGAGGAATTGTTTTCGTTATCAATTGCTTTTTTTAAAGCAGTATTATCCTGGCTGAATGAATTTAAAAATGCCAGAAGGAAAAAAAATAGGAGTCCTCCTCTCATAAGCTTAGGTGGATGTAATGTTCAACACATCTTTCATTGAAAAGATACCTTTTTTATTTGAAATATATTCGGCCGCCAATACAGCTCCGTGGGCAAAACCTTTTCGGCTGTGTGCTGTATGAATAATTTCAATATCATCAACCTCCGAGGTATACTTGACATAGTGAGTGCCAGGAGCGGGGTCTATGCGATCACTGATGATGGAAAGTTGTTCTTTTGTTGATGCAGGTTCGTTCACCCAATTTTTTTTATGGGAAATAGTGGAAAGAATTTGTTCAGCGAGTGTAACAGCCGTACCGCTGGGAGCATCTTTTTTTGCAGTGTGATGAATTTCTCTCATGGTCACATCATACGCCGGTTGCGATGCCATCAATTTTGCCAGTAGTTTATTGACTTCAAAAAAAATATTTACCCCAACGCTAAAATTGCTGGTGTGCAAAAAGCTTCCATTGTTGTCCTTGCAATATTTTTTTGCTTCTTCCAGTTTTTGATTCCAACCGGTGGAGCCACTTACCACCGGGATTCCAAATTCAAGACATTTCATTACATTTTGAAAAGCACTTTCGGGGTTGGTAAATTCGATAGCCACATCAGAGCCCGAAATTTTTTCTTTAGTAAAATCCTGCTGGTTGTTAACGTCAATTTTCAAGTTTACCTCGTGGCCACGTTGTGTCGCAATTTCTTCTATCATATGGCCCATCTTGCCATAACCAATCAGTGCAATTCTCATAAACTGGTATTTGTTGTGCGAATTAACGCGAATTAGAGGAATTATAGCCTGATTAAATTCCCACAATAATTTCTATTACTGTCCTAAAACTTTGTGTTATTATTTGAATGCAAGTACAAGACTTACTCCTGTTGTTCCAGCCATTTGGCTTGGGCCTAATTTAAATTGGAAACTCAGATCAGGATTCACATCAAATGCTTTTAAATGTGCATCCACGGTAGCGTCCACCACATTCAGCCCCCAGAGTAATATAATGGCCAGGATAGAATAATCGATATTCCTTCTAAACTCATCGCGGTAGGAGCGAAGAGCATTCATATCAATGGGAAGAAGGTCCGGTCGGATTTTAGACCACTCGGAGGAATCGGGTGGACTCAGGGTTGCATTGTATTTAGCCCTGTAGGCAACTTTCAATGCCCTATAGTTGGTTAAATTGTAAGCCAGTACAGCTCCCGAAATACCTAATGCTCCATAAATGATGGGAACCTTCCAGTATTTTTTATTATAGATCTGTCCAAGCCCCGGAAGAATAGCAGAACGAATTGCTGCTTTTCTTGGCGAATGATGTCTTAATATAGAATCGGTTATATCCACATTGCTCATTGGGGTAGCTACTTTAAGAGCGGAATCGACAGGTATCATTTGTTTTGTTGAGTCGTTTGCTACCCTCAGTGTGTCCTGTGCCGGGGGAATAGTATCCTGCCTGCGTACAGTAGTATCCTGTGAAAAAGCCACTCCCGTTATAAAAAAACAAAGTGCAATAAAAAAGATACGGTGTGTATATTGAGCCATGTTAATCAATGCTCACGTTCATTTGGTCCAATAACTTATTCAACTCGTCAAGTGAGTAATAATCGAGGGTGATTTGCCCGCTTCCGTTTTTACTGTGTTTTAATTTTACTCGTGTACTAAAGTGTGAAGCCAGTTTATCTTCTACTTTTTTATAACTATCCGGAAGAGAAGTACCTGTTTTTTTAGAGAGTTTTTCCTTATAAAGATTACGTACCAGGTTTTCCGTTTGTCGAACTGAAAGACCCTTTGTTTTGATCTCGTCAAAAATGTAAAGCTGTTGATCTATTTTGTCAACATTTATCAATGCCCTTGCATGCCCCATGCTGATCTCGCCATTGCGAACAGCCACCTGGATATCGGGCGGTAATTTTAATAAACGAATGTAATTCGTAACTGTACTGCGATCCTTGCCCATACGTTCCGCCACTTCTTCCTGGGTGTGATTCAGTTCTTCCATCATACGTTTATAGCTCAGGGCAATTTCAATTGCATTAAGATCTTCCCTTTGTAAATTTTCAAGAAGTGCCAGTTCCAGAAGATCCTGGTCATCGGCCTGTCGTATGTAAGCCGGAACATCTTTCAACCCTGCCATCTTTGCTGCACGCAGCCTTCGTTCGCCCGCAACCAGCCTGTATTTATTTCCGTGAAGTTTTGAAACAGTAACAGGCTGAATTAAATCGTGCAACTTAATTGAGTGCGCCAGTTCCTGTAAGGATTGTTCATCAAAATCGCGACGGGGTTGTTTGGGATTGGTTTCGATATTCTCAATAGGAAGGCGGAGCACACTGGTGGCGGCTTCTACGGCCTGGGGTTTTAACTGTCCGGCAGTATTTTTTAAATCAGAGTCAATACTCTGAAGTAACGAACGGATACCCTTACCTAATGCTTCTTTATTTTGTTTTGGATTGGTCATTCAGGTTTAAAATTCAGATTAAAAGTTCAAAGTTGGTGAAAAATGAGCAGTCAAAGCTTGCCAAAGATATTTAAGGAGAGTGTTAAGGGTAGGTTGAAATTTTTTTTGGTAAAGATGGCGAGAGAATTTGAGTAGTCGCATCCATTGCTTGTTATTTTAATCCCGCTTTAAACCGATAAAGTAATAGACAGTCCTAAACCAGGCCCGGGAGTTTTACTTCCTCATATAAAATTTTGTACTTTATAGCCATTGCTTTATGAGATTGCCCATTAAAAATCCTACGAAGATTCTAATCTCAATATTACCATTATTTTATTCCTGTGCTACAGTATTTAATACACCCATGCAAAAAATTTTTATTGAAACCGACAAAAACACCAAAATAATATCGGTAAACAAATCAGTTTCATCTGATTCTTCGTTAGTAAGTCAGCCACCTCCAAAAACTTACAATGTTCGAAGAAGCATTGAGCCTTTGATCATTACCGTTGAAATAGACAGCACACAGCGACCCATAACTTTACAACCAAAGAATTCCCCTGAATACCTCTTGAACATATTGTACAATTTTGGTATTGGAATGTTGGTTGACAAAAACAATGTAAGGCGATATGAATACCCATCTAGAAACTATTTTACTATGACAGATACGGTAATCAAACGCTACAGGTTTTCACCAACCGAAAAAGGAACAACTTGCTTTTCATTTTCTCTCCCACTTATGCTCAATCATTTTACTATTAAAACAACAAACGGAAATTATAATACCGGAGGCATGTATGGAATAAAAACGGGCCTCGACTATTTTTATAAAAGAAATAAGTATTTGTCTTTAAGCACTGGTGCTGCAACAGATATATTCGGGGAATATTGGCTTTCGGATACCAGTTATCTGGAACAGGGCGATGCATTATTTGCAAGTTTGAAAATGAACAGGTTAATAGGGAGTATTGATTTTGGCTATGGAATTCATATATCGCAGTTGAGGTGGAAAAAAGATTTCGGAGATACTACAAAAACCGACTTGTTGGTTAGGAATGTCGGTGTAGGACCGGCTCTTTCTGCAGAGTACCACACCGGTAAATATTGCAGGATCGGTATTTATTATCAACCCCTGTTGTATGATATAAAGTCCATGACGTTCACAAATTATCAACATTATCTTTCGTTTGCACTCCTCTGGCAGTTACCATTGCGAACCCCTGGCAAACAGAGATAGCCCGCCAATCCAGACCATGTTGTATTACATCTCACTAACTTTGTCAATTCCAAACCATACACCATGAATAAATTCTATGTTTTCATTTGTGCAGGCCTTGTGTTTGCTGCCTGCAATACTAACAATTCAATTCATACCAACACTTCTTCAGCCGATAGTACTAAACCCGTGGAAACCAAACCACCTAATACCAGCTATAAACCTGCTTTTGCAGGACAAACCAGAGTTGGGGCCGTAAAAACAAAAACACCATACGAAGGCAAACAAATTACCAGCGAACTGAAAAGCCCATGGGGCATTACAGTACTTCCCGACGGAAGATTTTTGATCACTCAAAAAAGTGGTACGATGCGGATTGCAGCAAACGACGGTCAGTTGAGTGGAGACATTACCGGTTTGCCAGCAGTAGTATCTGCGGGACAAGGTGGATTACTTGGATTGACCCTGGACCCACAGTTTGAAACGAACCGAATGGTATACTGGGTGTTTTCCGAAGCCCAACCAGGTGGTAATCTAACATCGGTTGCCAAAGGGAAACTATCTGCTGACGAAAAAAGGATTGAGAATGCTACAGTGATTTACCGTGCAACTCCTGCCTATGGCGGCGTTTTGCATTATGGTGGAAGAATTGTTTTTGATAAAACAGGAAACCTGATTGTCAGCACAGGCGAACGTTCCGACATGGTAACAAGACCCAGGGCACTGGATTTAAATGCAGCGTTGGGAAAGCTGGTTCGTATTACCACCGAGGGCCAACCAACGTCCGGTAATCCGTTTGCAGGTCGCACGGATGCACGACCGGAAATTTATAGTTATGGTCACCGTAATGTTCAGGGACTTGCTTTTCACCCGCAAACCGGCGATTTGTGGGAAAATGAATTTGGACCACGCGGAGGTGATGAATTAAATCGTATTCAGCCCGGGCTTAATTACGGTTGGCCTACCATTAGTTATGGACTTGAATATGGCGGCAGTAAAATAGGTGAAGGCATTACACAAAAAGCAGGGTTGGAACAACCGGTTTATTATTGGGATCCCGTTCTTTCTCCCAGCGGCATGACCTTTTATAACGGCGATAACATGCCGGAATGGAAAAATAATTTATTCATCTGTGGATTAAACAGTTTTCACATTGCACGATTGGTGATCGATAATAATAAGGTGGCAGGCGAAGAAAGATTACTTGAAGGTGAAGGACAACGTTTCAGGGATATTGCGCAGGGAAAAGATGGTTTTTTGTATGCAGTAACAGACCAGGGTAGATTGTATAAAATAGGAAAAAAATAATCAGCCTCATTTCACATCTAAGGTGTGCAATTGGGACAACACCTTTTTCCTTATTAGAACATGTATTCAAAGCAGGAAGCTTCGTTTTTGCGACAGGAATTTTGGACAACTTTCGGGCAATACATGAGTCCAATCCTTTCCGCCGGGGAAGAAAAGGTTAACTGGATGAATTATAAAACAGGGGAGAAGAATGTTTCCTTTCGAATGCATGCAGATAATAAGAAAGCAAGTATCGCCATTGAGCTAACACATAAAGACAAAGAGATCCGGCAAATTTATTTTGAACAATTCAATCAACTCAAAAGTTTACTTGAAGATGTATTGAAGGAAGACTGGCACTGGCAACTACATTCATTTGATGAACATGGAAAAATGATCAGCAGTATTCATAAAGAAAAAGAAAGTGTAAGCATCTTTCAAAAAAAGGACTGGCCAGAACTGATCTCGTTTTTTAAACCACGCATTATTGCACTGGATGAATTCTGGTCGTCGGCGAAATATTCTTTTGAGGGTTTACGGTAAATTATCTCCAACGGTTTTTACGCTTATCCCATGTAGTAAATCCAATTTTAAACTGAACCGGGTTGGCGGCACGGTTTGCAACAGAACTCACTACATATGCACCTAATTTAAATTTCATCAGTGGGTTTAATGGCCATTTGAAAACCCGTTCTATGCCGCCAAACAACTCGTAATAAACAAGGTTTCTTTCAGGAGCCACCAGGAAGCCGCCACCGGCCACCTCACGTAATCCTAATAGCTTGAAGAGAGGTATTTTATTCAGGAGTGCACCATTAAATTCATGAACAGCATGCGCCTGATAAAACCTTTTGAATAAAGGGAAAGTAGAGTCAAGTGCCTGGAAAGCATGATCCGGATTCATGAAGAAAAGCGGATCGCCCCGTCTCTGAAAGCTATAGTCAAGAATTCGTAATCCGTTTGTGCTGAAAAACCTCCCCGTTTTCATATCGTAACGCAGGTTCCCCATTATTCCCACAGTTATTTTCTGTTCCATTCCAAACTCCATATAATCAAAGTCAACCTGGCTTTTTATAGGACCCGGAATACCTTTTCTCCACATGGCATAGAATGTAGGCCATTTTGAACCCAGGATAATTTTTTCTTTGGGTTCTCGAATATAGCGCTGACGCGGTGTATACTTAACAGTGAGTTTACCATATGTAGCATTAAAAGGCTCAAAAGCAATGGGCTCATTGTTATCGAGGTAATCTCCCCATAACGTATCGGCACGTGGGTTGGTTTTATAACCGGCAACAGAGCGCCGTAGGGCCAGGTCGGCTTCCGTGGTTACAAACAATCCATTGAACACTTCAAGGCCATGCACTAATGCAAAGTAATTATTGAGAAAATAACTGCTCCGTTGGATCTGGTTGATCCACGCATCACCCTCGTAAATATGATCGAAATCGCGCACCAGTTCAATCTGGTAAAATCCGCGGTTGAAAGGATTGTACATCCTCTTTAACTGGATGGCACCATTGATGTCATTATTTCGAAACCCGTAACTGAGGTCAAACAAAATATTGATGTCCTTGCGGGAAATATATTTTTTAAAATAGTAAAAAGAAGGATGGAGACGGCCGCCCCCAAACTGGAAGGGCTCATATAAAGTAATAGCTGCCGGAAGCACCCAGGTTCTTTCTTTTTCGCGATTATAAAAAGTTTGTCCGAAAACCAGCATTTTTTTCCAGGTAACCCTGTTGTTGGCTTTATCAATAGAATCAAGATAGGCAGGTGTATGTGTTATTTTAAAAACACTATCCTGGTACTGAACGTATCTTACTTCTTTGTCAGTCAGCGGCTCAACACGAATTGTTTTCCAGAAACTGCTATCCTTTTCGTATGCGGTTTGGGCTGTACTGCTTACTTCAGTACCAAAATAACCTTTGCTGAATTGTTTGTTCAATTCGTAGTCAGTAAAAACTACAAGAGTTTGGCCTGACACTTTCCTTTTGGTGGATCCAGTATAATAATTGAATTGCTGGCGTTTTAACATCCATGCTTTATCCTGTATTAACTCGTATTGCTGATCCACTTCAAAAAAATCATATTCCGGTAAATGGTAAGCAGGAAAATTGAACCGGGCATGTGTAATGGCAAATACAGTATCCTGGATAGTTACTTCGCCTTCTATTGTAGCATTACTTAACTGGCGTGGCTTTACAGAAATGGTGTAATATTTATGCCCGTTCTTTTTTTCAATTTTCAGGGTTTTGAATTTATAAGCAAGCAGACCGCTATAACTCACTGGTGAAAGAAAAGGCACCTGGGCAATCTGGGGTACCTTAATCAAATTGTTATACAAATTAAAATTGCCTTCGGTAGAGGACAGATAAAACAATCCTTCGGTGTTGCCCGTCCTGTTCACGGCCAACCTTTGTTCTTTAATTCTTTCGTCCGAAGCATGATCTAAATGCAACAAGACTTCCGCCATAGACATTCCCTCGATTTCAGCCTCAGTCGACTGGAAAAAAGTTGAATCTGTCTTAGATCTTTCTTTTCTGCGGGAAGATGAATCCTGTTGAATAGCCTTAATGTATAACTGTGCAGAGTAGGCGCCCGATGCGGCCATAATTTTGTCCTTGTGACGGATCACATTCTTCATGATGTCTTCGGCACGGTCCCTGAGTTTAACCCTGATGACCACATCCTCCATATTTTTGTCTTCTTCTTCAAGAATGATACTGAGAGGATAATCCTTATTAACAACGATGTTAATGATCTGTGTTTTGTAACCGATCATGCTGACAACAAGATTGTATTGTCCCACTTGCAGGTTCATACCAAAGCTTCCATCTTCTTTAGAAGCTGTTCCAATGCCCTGCTCCTTCAATTGAATGGTGACAAAGGCTAAAGGCTCCATTTTAGTGTTGGTTACCTTTCCGTAAACTGTAAATGATTGGGCATGGCTGGCAAGGCCAATGACGAACAGTAAACTTGTAAACAGCATGCCTTTCATAAAACAGGAAAAAACGATTGTAAAAGTGCAACAAAGCTCTTTAAAAACAGAGCATTATCGTCGAATTTTCCAATGATTTAACAGAAAGCGGAGCTTATAAAATGAGTCGTGGGTTCCCAATTGGAAAATTATCCGGATAACAAATTCAAATTGCGCAAAATGTTTGCTGGTTTTAACAATGAGTTCTTATAATTCCTAACAGCAATGCCTATTTTTATTTCAAGTAATACTTTATGAAAAAAATTCTGATCGCTGTTCTCATCACCGCACCATTTTTTGCCTGGGCACAGGATACCTGCCGATTACAAAAATCAACAGATCCTTTCACTCATCAAACAAAAATTTCTACCGGGTTCGTGGCTTTTAAATTGAGCAGCAGCCCTCTTTCCATTGCCATTGATGCAACTGGTGCTGAAATCGATTTTTTTCTCTGGTTTACCGGTAACCAGAAGTGTTTCGACGAATCATCGACAATCCAGATAAATTTTGAAGGAGACCGCTACAAACAAAATTTTAAAAATTCCGGCTCAATGAATTGTGAGGGTGCTTTTCACTTCACATTCAAAAACTCGGCTACAACACCTCCACAACTGCAACGGCTAATCGATAAAAAAATCAATTCATTTAAATTTACAGGTCCAAATAAAACCATCACGGATGTAAGTTTTTCAGCTGAGCAAAAACAACAGATTGCGAAAATGGTTAGCTGTGTGGTGAGAGATTCGAAAACACTTCTGAAAAAATAACAGTTGTTAGTATGGATGCAATTAGTAACAGACAGTGACCTTGCAATTATTATTTCTGAGCCATTGCAACTTGTGTGGGTTTGATCATTATAGATTATGGAAACTATTTCCCGGAGGACCCTAAGCCAGGCTAATCGTCGCAATTCAAAAAAGAAATTTTATACAGAGATGAGGGTTTTCGATGGAATTATTTTCTCAGGAAGACTTTTACAAGTGTCTCTTTAAATGTGGGCTTCTTTTCCTTTACTTCTTCAACAGAATAATCGTAAATGCGAAAACCATCTCTAAAGAGGTCGTTCAATTTGGAATCATTCCGGAATAACTCTCCCGATTTGCAGGCAATTGTTAAACCTTCTTCACCGCTGACATTGCGTACTGAAACGATCAATTGCTTTTCCATAATTAAATCTTGTTTGATAAGTAGATCAAAAATTATGCAACTGATTTTATCATAGGGATGAGATTGTTAAGTTAAGATATTATTTCATTTTGACAAATAAGTATACAGTTCGGGGCTCCTTATATGCCTGCAACATCGCCCCGGGCTGTTTTAGTAGGTCAACGGCAAGGTTTCTTTCAACCATTTATAGAATTCTCTCTGCCAAACCATGGCATTTTGGGGCTTTAGCACCCAATGATTTTCATCGGGGAAATAGAGCAGCTTGCTTTTGACTCCCCGTAATTGTGCTACCTGGAAGGCCTGCAAACCCTGCTCTATTGGAACACGATAATCTTTTCCTCCCTGTATGATCAGGATCGGGGTGTTCCATTTATCAACAAAATTGATAGGATTAAATTGCTCAAATGTTTTTTGGGCTACTTTATTTTCCTTTTCCCAATAATGCCCACCATTTTCCCAATTGGTAAACCATAACTCTTCTGTAGTGCCCGACATACTTTTCAAATCAAATACACCGTCGTGTGCAATGAAAGTCTTAAAACGGTTGGCGTGAATTCCCGCCAGATAAAACGCAGAGTAACCCCCATAACTGGCGCCCACACAACCTAACCGGTTTTTATCAACATATTTTTCCTTACTAACGTCATCAATTGCACTGAGGTAATCTTTCATCACTTGTCCTCCCCAATCTTTACTGATCTGTTCATTCCATGCCTGTCCATGACCATACATGCCCCTGCGATTAGGCGCAACAATGATGTAACCCCCGCCAGCCATCAACTGAAAATTCCAGCGGAATGAGTACGATTGTGTTAGTGGCGATTGAGGCCCTCCCTGGCAATATAATATGGCTGGATATTTTTTGCCTGGATCAAAGCCAGGAGGATAAATAACCCAAACCAGCATTTTTTTATTATCGGTGGTAGTAACATAGCGACGTTCAACCTTACTCATGTTTACAGTTTTATAGATGTCGTCGTTAACATGAGTGAGCTGTTGCATCATTCCACTGGAAAGATTCACAGTATACAATTCAGGCGCATGATTCATGTCAGTTCTTGAAACGATGATAGTATTGTCAACCTGGCCTACGATTGAGCTCACATCAAAATCTCCTTTGGTAACCTGGCGAACTACCGGAAGCATTTTGGTAAGGCCGGGATAATTTACCTCAAACAATTGTAGTGTTCCATCAACAGGTGCGTTGAAATAAATTTTTTTTCCATCAATACTCCATTTGAATCCATCCACACTGCCATCCCAGTTCTTAGTGAGATTAATAATTCCTCCAGGAGATCTCACAACGATATCCTGCTTATCAGCTTCATAACCTTCCCGCTTCATGCTTAGCCAGGCCAACACTCCCAGGGATGAGAATGCAGGATTTACATCATAACCCAACATTCCTTTTGACAGATTGGTGGTTGTGCCGGTGGCAAGATCATACTGGAAAATATCAGTGTTGGTACTTAGTGCATATTGGGTTCCGCTTGAAGCCTTGGTTGCAAACACAACAAACTTACTGTCGGGGCTCCAGATGAAATCTTCATCACCACCAAAAGGTTTTTGAGGGACGTCATGCGGTTGATTGACCATGATATCTTTCCCCTCACCTGGCTTTCCATTTACCATTGGGCGAACAAATACATGACTAAATGATCCGTCCTCCCACTCATCCCAGTGGCGATAGTTCAGTTGATCATAGATCTGGACATTGGACTTTTGAAGATCGGGGTAGAAATCATTTCCTGAAACTTTTTTAATCTTCACCTCTTCAGCACTGATCATATATTTTCCATCGGGTGAAAGGCGGTCATTAATTACTAATTTTTCGCTATCCGCAATGGCTCTTGCATTTCCTCCTTTCAAAGAAATATAATACAGCTTGCGATTGCTTTTATTTTGTTCCACGTCCGGAATACTCA
>Ga0193740_1000247_pt1 | contig 15574 bp, 12 predicted proteins | sample L2s1metaG_FD_145072 | JGI IMG/M metagenome (GOLD analysis project Ga0193740, IMG submission 145072) | Soil microbial communities from a riparian zone of the East river system, Colorado, United States - L2s1 | ecosystem: Environmental > Terrestrial > Soil > Riparian zone | place: USA: East River... | reverse complement strand
ATAATTATAAATGGATGATCCTTATTGTTTTTGTGATGATATTATATGTAACCATGGTGTATGGGCCGATCGCTGCTTTTCTTGTTGAATTATTTCCAACTAAGATCCGTTATACTTCCATGAGTTTGCCTTATCATATCGGCAATGGTGTATTTGGTGGATTGGTTCCTTTTATCGGATTACTGTTGTCAACAACATTTACAAAAGATCCATTGGTAGGCTTATGGTACCCGATCGGTGTTGCGGCATTGTGTTTTGTTATTGGAACTGTTTACCTGAGTAATAAAATTGATAAAAATGTAGCTGATTAAGAGCAGCGAAAGGTTTTTTTATGTTGACGTCTGCTGGAACCTATTTCTAATAACTGATAATATATTTTAAAAATTTGAGGTCGTTTCATAATTAATTAACTTAATCAAATGAAACAATCGGGCATCCGGAGTGTTATACTAGCCTCTTCAGTTGGTACCCTCATCGAGTGGTACGACTTCTTTATATTCGGGATGTTATCAAGCGCTATTTCAGTACAATTCTTTCCAAAAAAAGATCCTACCGCTGCGCTGTTGAGTACACTAGCCATATTCGCAGCGGGTTTTATCGTTCGTCCCTTTGGTGCCTTGGTATTTGGGAGGTTGGGTGACCTGATTGGGAGAAAATACACATTCCTGGTTACACTGATCTTAATGGGTAGCTATACTTTTTTGATTGGCTTAGTACCTGGTTATGGTTCGATTGGTATTTGGGCCCCGATAATCGTTTTGATATTACGATTACTCCAAGGACTTGCAGTTGGCGGTGAATACGGAGGTGCGGCTACCTATGTCGCCGAACATGCGCCAGTAGGCAAACGAGGTTTTTATACTTCATGGATACAAGCCACATCTACCATTGGTTTGCTTGTTGCATTGGGTGTGATCATGTTGGTGAAACTGAATATGCCGGATGAAGATTTTAGTTCAGAATGGGGCGGCTGGCGTTATCCCTTCTGGCTCTCGATCCTTTTGGTAATAGTTTCAATTCATATCAGGCTAAAGATGCATGAAAGTCCTTTGTTTTCAAAATTGAAAAGTGAAGGAAAGACATCAGTAAATCCATTGAAAGAAAGCTTTTCTCACAAAGGAAATTTCAAAATGGTGTTGTTGGCTTTGTTTGGCGCTGTGATGGGCCAGGGAGTGGTCTGGTACACCAGCCAGTTTTATGCACAGGCTTTTTTAGAAGCCAGATGCCATGTTGAATTTGAGCAAAGCAGAACCATCATGCTTTGGGCCATTGCATTTGGCACACCTTTCTTTATTTTCTTTGGCTGGCTAAGTGATAAGATCGGAAGAAAATGGATCATGATGACAGGCATGTTATTGGGAGTACTTTTATTTCGGCCAATCTTTGGTACATTTTTAAAAGATAGTGACCCCAAAAAGTTTAATCTGCAAAGCTTGCTGATTAGTAAATCGGATACAGTTTATAAAAAATTAGGTGTTGATTCTGTTATGCAGGTAACAGAATTATGTGATAATTTAAATGGCATTCAGTTTACAAGAATTAAAACTCAAATTTTGAGTTTAGATTCCACCTTTTTTTCAGGACCAAATGTGCGTACTTTAACTTTGCCTCCTGATTTTCGTCCTGACCAAAACCCTAAATTCATAAATGTCAAATTGGGAACAGAACTATATATAAAATTTATCTCGCTTGTTTTTGTAATGATCATTTTTGCAACTATGGTGTATGGTCCGATGGCAGCTTTCCTGGTTGAGTTATTTCCAACAAAGATCAGGTACACCAGTATGAGCTTACCTTATCATATAGGCAATGGAGTTTTTGGGGGGCTTGTTCCTTTTATTAGTTTATTATTGTCGACGACATTTCCAGAAGTTTGGTTGGCTGGTTTATGGTACCCGATCGGTGTAGCGGCATTGTGTTTTATTATTGGTACAGTTTATCTTAAAAATAAAATTGAAAAAATATAACTGATTAGAATTGGGAAAAGGGGAATTTAAAATTTCGAAAATCTAAAATTCAAAACTATTGTATGAATATTCTTAAAAAATATCTTGGCATCATCTGGTTGGTTCTTGGTCCCGCTTTTATTTTCTTTCTTGTTCGTGGCGCCGTTCTCAATATTGACCCTAACCAAACAAAAGAGATCCATAATCCCGTTGTCTGGATCATCATTATTACCATTTTCACCCCGATCGCCATCGGCTTAATAATTTTTGGCTGGTATGCGCTAAAAGGGGAATATGATCAACTGCCTGAAAGCTCTGCTGAAGTGAAAGATTGAATTTATAGATTTAAAATAGAGCTAACCAGCCAGACAATAACAATGGAATTGAAACCAGTCTTTTCATATTAAGAGGAACGGAATGCAACAGGGTGATACAATTTTTTATGTGGCCCCATATAAATGCGTAAGAAAATCCTGATCGCAGCCAGTTCAATGAATATAAAACACAGTGCCAGTAAAGCGATCAATAAAGGCTGACCACTTTCTACATAAGTAAAGAAAACATCAATACCGATAAACGCTGTGGTCACAGGGAAACCCAATAAGCCAATGGATGCAATTAAAAACAAAACTGCTGTTACTTTATCCTCATACACATAACCATGGTATTTATTCAAACTGACATCTTTGTCTATCGAATAAGTTTTTTGCAAACAGAATATTCCTACTGTATAGGCTAAGAGTGCACCGGCCATATACATGATCACTTCAGTCCAGTTAATATGTCCTGCATTGATCGTGATCCCAGAAATAATAAGAATATGCGGAATGATCAAATTCTCCCAGCATTCCCTTGCTGATTTTCGTGAAGCAAATGAAGCAAGAAGGATCAACAAGGCTATCCCAAGTAACAAAGCAGGCAATAATCCAGCAACACTCGTCCAAATACCAGGTGATATAAAAGCGGCATTAATAGCCAGTAATGCAAGAAATATCAGTAGGATCTTTCCAAACCTGCTTTCCAATAATTGCATTTGCTTGCCGATCCATTTAAAGGGACTCCACAAATATTTATACATCATGGCGTCAAGGTTCCATTCTTTAACAGCAAGGATATACAATGCCGCTTTTACTTTCCCTACCACTTTACTCTGCGGAGGATGATAATGGAAGTATTGATGATGCACTAAATAATTTAATACTGAAGGTGATACCAATAACTGGTACGTTCTTAAAAATGCGTTGCCGGCAAAATGGATAAGCACCAGCCAATGAAAACCCAATGCTATTTCGATAAACATGATCCCTATCTGTGCAGCGGAAGAGTAGGCTATTTGTGTTTTTACATTGGGTTGAACACGGGCAATCAGCGTTGCAAAGATCCCTGTTAATGCACCGATGATGATGATCGTGATCTTGGCCCAAAGCATATCCTGCCAGAAAGCATGTGTACGCAACAATAAAAACACACCGATATGTACACTCAGCGAACCATAAAATATAGCTGATGATGAAGTAGGGCCCTCCATCGCTCTTGGCAACCACGTAGTAAAAGGAAATTGTGCTGACTTAATTGTAGCTGCCAATATGAACATACAAACAATAAATATAGCCATACCTGCATGATGTGTCTGTGCGTCTAAATCTCGTGCCTCGCCTAATTGTGTGTATGAAATATTTTGATGAGTAAGATGATGCATCATCCACATGGCGAGTATTAATGCCACATCGCTGATGCGATAATTGGAAATAGTTTTATAGGCATTTTTAACCGGCAAGTAGCGGTTGCGATAAAAAGCGATCAATAAAAACGAACAAAGGCCTTTTATTTCCCAACCAACAAACAGTGTTTCGAAATTACCTGAAAAAATAATGAAGTTATAGCCTGCTGCAAATAAAAGTATGATATTGAAGAATCGCTTAAACCCTTCATCACGATGCATATAATATTTACTGAATGTTGCTACGAGAAAGAATAATAATGCCCCAACGATACTGAATACCGCTGTCACCTCATCATAATAAAACTGGATAGCAAAAACAAAATGATCCGTTTGATAAATCGTTGCCAGGTTATAATTAATTGGAGTAAGCCCATTCACGATCCAGCCGGCTGCAAATAATACGGATAAAAAGATGTAGGAGAGTTTGGCGATCCGAACAATGACACCAATTATTTTTTCACTTTTGTTTTTCAAAAGTATAGTAATAAAAAAGGCTATCAGCGGAACGATGATAAATAAGCCGAGTGACTGACTAAGTATATTTTCTAGTTGATTCATTTTAATATTTCATTTATTGCTCGATAGCGTGATGCAGTACAAGAGTGCGACGCAACAGACGATGATAGTAGCACTCCAGTTGACTAAAAAAATTAATCTAACAAATACACTGGTAAATTCTCCTCTGTTGCATGCACAATATGATTTGTTTCCATTTCCATTGCACCTTCAATAAACTTTTCCATATTGTGAATAGTACCGATGTCTTTCGCATTTGTGATCGGTTGATATTTTTCAAATGCTCCATTCCTGAAATAATAAAACTGTTTTTCTTCAGGATGCAGTGCCATGATATGCACCCATTCATTTTTATACCATTCAAAAACCTCAGGAGAAGATTGAACTGCTTTTAAAACTATTTCAGGTTTGTGTTCAACGATCACCAGCAGGCGAACTGGGTCATGCACTTCGATCATTTGCCAGGGCAAACCGGGTCGCAGATCGCCATCACTGCTATTGGCTACACCAAAAAGTCCCATCACATTATGAGGAAGCTTTGTGCCTGCTCCCATTTTAATATTGTCAACCCTTGAGAAATAATATTCAAGATTGATACCGCCACACACCAGGCCGATGGGTCGCATTACGGCTGAAAGTATTGCCCCATCGGCGTCTGTCGTGTAGTCATAACTATTAAGAAAGGCACGGCGGTCCAGGAACAGACCTTTTGTTGTTTGTCTCCTGCCAATGATGGCAAGTGTATTTGTGCCGTGACCCAACTCAGGTCTTGGCTCAAATAAAGAAACAGAACGATCATGAATAGCTTTGCGAACCTGCTCTAATCGTTGTTTTGTGTTAATCGATGCAAAACGACGGCTTCGTTCTTTTGAATTTAAGTTTAAGGCTGTTTCAAAATTTTGCTTATTCAATAAATGTTGCTGAAAATTTATTTCGCTCAGAATTTGTTCATCATAGTAACCCATTACATCCGCAGCAGTGTCATGCATGCTTCCAACAAACTGAGTTGATCCAGGAATAATAATTCCTTTAGCTGCTAATATCTCCCTTACTTTTTTATGGTTTAAAATAAAAGCCTGAACTTTTGCATTGGTAGCGCCGGGTCTTCCGCTGCAGGCGCCACAATCGTGTGCACCATGATGCGGATTATTGGCACTGCTGCTTCCGTGAGCAACGATGTAAACAATCGGGGCAAAATCCCTGACCAGGCCAATACCTCGTAAAAAATTCTCAGCTCTTGTTACCATTTCATCATTCGTATAACCGATCTGCAAACCATTTTCTACATCATCTAAACTTTTATTTTCAATCGTTAAACCCGATTGCCTGTCCATATGACCATAGGCATTTGAGATCGCAGGGCTCATTTTTGGATTGAACATCATTTGCATTTTTTTGCCCAATGCCCAGAATCCATAAGTTATACTTAACACAAAACCAGTAAAAAATCCGTGAGTAAGTTTTGTATAAAGCGGTTCACCCTTTCTTGGTTCTTTTGCGTCAAACTCTTTGATCAAATATTTTGGTGTAACCGGCGCAGGACAAAGCTTATCATAGAATTTACTTCCTTCCTGCTGGAAATAAAATTCAACACCAAAAAAACCGGGGGCTCCAAATGTTTCGCAATCTTTATCTACCGCTTCAATGTGTCGACGAATGGAATCTTCACGTTCATCGATACAGAAGATGGCCTGGAAGCCCCCGGACCCCTTTACTCCTTGAAAGGAGGAGGTTTTACTTGAATCGCCAGCTAGTTCAGGCTGTATTTCGCCGTTATTTGAAATATGATGATCAGAAAATTTTGCCGAGGCTAATAATATTCCCTTTAAAACCGAATCGTAGTAGCTCCATTCAAAAGCATCCTGCCAGAGTTCTATCACTTCGGCAAATTCAGTTTTTGGAATCGCCGCCAACAGATCAAGCGGCGGTTCTGATATATGTTGTGTCAATGGTTGCCATTTATTTCCGAAGCGATCATTGAGTGCATCAAGCTCCATCAGCAATTCAAACTCTATTAATTCTTTCAGCGTTATCCTTTTCCTGTCAAGCAATGTTTGCGGATTATCTTCTACCGCTGATACAAAACCACTCCAACCATGATGGGTAAATTGCTGGTCAAATAAATACTGTTCGAAATACTCCTCCTTACCAACAATTGCTTTTAATAATTCTGTTATTGAATATTTTCCTGATAAAAATTTCTCCTTAACTGCTTTTGTCTTAAAAAAACTAACAAAACCATTTTGTTCTAACTCCTTTACACTTTCAGTAAAGGATCTATTAGCAACTGGGAAATCTTCAACGGCAATGCCCTGGTCTAAAAAGACACAAAGAATACGAAACAGTAAGGGATGAACTCTGTTGTCGAGGTCAAAATGATAAACCTCTTTCCAGTATTTGCGCAGTTGACCAATCCGGGGATGATTTATAGTATCATAGTTTTTGCTGATGAGTCGTTGTTGCCATTCTGTAACTACATCTTTTCCTTTTTTATTGGCGATAACCATTTCCAGTATGTCTCTCCTGATGCGACCGGTTTGATATAACTCCCTGTACTCCGGCAATTGCAAGTATACCTGGAAGCCAAAAATTTTTGACGCTTTAAAAATGGCATCATAAAATTTCATGTGCTGAAATGCATGCAGTGAGTTATGATGGATAAAATCCTTCAATGCCTGCTGTGAAGGTAAAAAATGTTTCAGCTCATGAATGATATGTGCCTCATCAAAATGATGATGTTTCACCTGTTGGTCATGGTGTACTGACGGACTTGTTTGCTTTATTGCTATACTCATTATTTGCTGTTTGAATTATTAAGTCTTTTTCAGAATGAACGTGTAGGGCCTGCATTTTATAGGCCGGTTTAAAATTTCTTAGTGTAACTGAGATATTCTTATCCTTTGATCCATAATTTAAAAAGTCACGGATCAGCTCCAGCACATCATAATCGATATAAACAGTGCCTGCCGCATCGATCACTACTTTACTGTTCTTTGGCAGGTGTGCCAATGTTTGTTTGATAGCTGCTTTATTAAGAAATGAAACTTCTTGTGCTAAGTCGATATGAATTGTTTCACCTTCATGATGTTCTTCTTTTTTAAAGAAGTAAGCAAGTTTCATGTTCCCTCTCAGGATAAAGAATATGCTAACCAACAATCCAATACCTACACCTTTCAGCAGATCCGTTGCCACTACTGCAACAACTGTTACAATAAAAGGAATGAACTGGTATTTACCCGCCTTCCACATGTGTTTGAAAACTTTTGGACTTGCCAGCTTCAAACCGATCATTATTAAGATCGCTGCAAGACATGCCATTGGCATCTTGTTTAATAACGCAGGAATTAGAATAACAGCAAGAAGCAGGAATGCTCCATGTATTATTGCGGAAAGTTTTGTTTTGGCGCCTGCATTTACATTGGCTGTTGTTCTTACAATTACTGATGTCATTGGCAAACCTCCGAGCATACCAGCTAAAATATTTCCAACACCCTGCGCTTTTAATTCTGCATTAGCGCTGGAATATCTTTTCATCGGATCCATTTTATCTCCTGCTTCAAGACATAACAATGTTTCTATACTTGCAACTGCCGTAATAGTAGCAGCAGTTATCCATACTGCAGGATTTGTAAATGCTGAAAAATCAGGGAAGGTGAATTGGCCAAAAAATTCGCTGGCTGAAGAAGCGGTTGGTAATTGCACCAAATGCTCACCAGCTATTTGCAGGGATGGACTAGCAACTTTAAAAATTTCATTGATGATGATACCCACAGTAACGACAACAAGTGCCCCGGGTAAAACTTTAATTTTTTTTAAAAAAGAGATTTTATTAAACGCAACTAAAATTATAATTGAAATAATAGTGACAATTATAGCACCGGTGTGAGCAAAATTGAAGGAATGAATTATCTCTCCAAAAAAACCTTTATCTGCTAAATCAGTCAGTTCATAAGAATAAAAATCTCCTTCATGTTCTTTATCATAACCTATGGCATGCGGCAACTCTTTCTTTATAATAATAATACCGATCGCTGTCAACATGCCCTCAATAACTCCTGATGGAAAATAACTGGATATAGTTCCTGCTTTTGCAAAACCTAATACCAATTGAAAAACTCCTGCCAGCACTACTGCCAGCAAAAAGTTTTCAAACCCAAGTGTTGTGATCGCTGCTAATATTATTGCAATGAGCCCCGCAGCGGGCCCTGATACACTCACATTAGAGTTGCTTAAGTAGCCCACAACGATACCCCCAATAATACCAGTAATAATACCGGCAAACGGCGATGCTCCACTTGCTACTGCAATACCCAAACAAAGTGGCAGTGCAACTAAAAATACCACCAGGCCTGCTAAAAGATCATTTCTAAAATGTTGTGTATTGAGTTTCATTTTTCAGTCTTTATTTTTTTGAAATCTTGTTTATTTATGCCTGGATCTATGAATTCGCAAATAGTCTTATCTCTTTTTTTTTCCTTGTTAAATTTTTAAAGAAATCAACTTGTCCTGTTTCGATATTATAAACGCCCCCCATAATACCTATCTCTGCTTTTTTAAATAGTTCGTTTACAATTTCACTGCGTGTCAATATTTCTTCAAGACTATTTTCCACATTTGCATAAGCTGCGTTATCATTAAACATGTGAACATCCTCATCTTTAAGCATTGCTTTAGCAATAGAGGGTCGTATGCGATCCAGCAACGCAGTTATATGCCCATCTTTTACACCTGCTTTTGCACTTTTAATAGCGCCGCATTCAGTGTGACCCAGCACCACCAATACTTTTGAGCCAACATATTTTACCGCATACTCAATGCTGGCAAGGATATCGTTGTTTACAATATTGCCAGCCACTCTTATGCTGAACAGGTCCCCGAGTCCCTGGTCAAAAATTAATTCAACTGAAGTGCGGGAATCCATACAGCTTAATATTACTGCAAAGGGATATTGTCCTTCTCTTGTTTCGTTGATCATTTCAAAATGATCACGGTCTGATTTAAGGTTATTGATAAAACGTTTATTGCCCTCTACCAATAGTTCATAGACCTCGTATGGCGTTAGGTCTTGTAAAAAACCTTTTGAGTGTTTCCTCATTGATTAATATTTTTTGATAATTGCCACCAGTAATGATGACATTACATTAATAAAATAGTGCACAGGCTTTGTGGAAGCCATTAAAAAGCAAAAAGAAAAAAGGGGAATTAATTAAGCCTTATTTGGCGGTGGTACAAGAAGTTCACCATGGTAAGCAACATAAGTATCTGCATCCTCACATTTATGAAACTTTGAGGCTACAGAAAATAAATATTCTGAATAATGATGATCATGAAGATATTCTTCGGAAAAGGTGTTGAGTGATTTAGGAGCTTTTTCTTCAGTGGAACCACTGAATGGATTGGCCTCTTCCTCATTTCCCGCGATTGGAAAACTAGCACAAGAAGAACTGTTTTCCTTAGCTGTGTTTTGCTGTTGTTCAAATACAAAAGGCGCACTGATAGTCAACCATGATAAAGCAACTATCATCATAATAGCTGAAATACGGTTAAAAAAGCTGTATGGTTGTAGTACGTTCTTCATTAAAAGCGCTGCAAAATAGCACATAAGTGTTTTCTGACCAAACCCTTCATATAGAAATAATGTCATTTATCTCAAAAAAACTTACAACTGTTATACAACAAGTTTACCCGCTTTAGTTCGGTATTTTTGAATTATGAAGGAATACGAAAAACTATTAATTGAAAATAAATCCTGGGCAGCCGAAATGCTTAAGACTGACCCAGCGTATTTTAAAAAACTTTCCCAGTTACAGACACCGGAATTTTTATGGATCGGTTGCAGCGATAGTCGTGTGCCTGCTAACCAGATCACCGGTACACAACCTGGAGAAATTTTTGTTCATCGCAATATTGCCAATATGGTTGTCAACACCGATTCAAATGTTCTTAGCATATTGGAATATGCAGTAACGCATCTTAAAGTAAAACATATCATCGTATGCGGTCATTATGGCTGTGGCGGAATAAAAGCAGCCATGTCTAATCATGATTACAAGCAAGTTCTCAATATGTGGTTGCGCAATATAAAAGATGTTTATCGCCTTCATCGGGATGAACTTGATGCTATCCCTGATGAAGATCTGCGGGCAGACAGGCTTTGTGAATTAAATGTAAAAGAACAAGTGATGGATCTTGCCAAAACATCAATTGTACAACGGGCATGGAAGCATGAACAACGACCGGATCTGCATGGATGGGTGTATGGTTTAAAAGATGGATTGATCAACCCGATATATGAAATGAAAGCCGGAACACATATTGACAATTTATACGAATACGATGATCTATAAATTCAGCAAATAATGTTGTAATAAAAATACGCCAGCTCCGGCGAGATAACCGATAATTGCAAGCCAGGCAATTTTTTTTAAGTACCAGCCAAACTGAATTTTTTCCATTCCCATTGCAGCTACTCCAGCTGCTGACCCGATAATTAAAATACTCCCCCCCGTACCTGAACAATAAGCAAGAAATTCCCAAAAGAAATGGTCGGTTGGATATTGATTCAGGCTATACATGCCTTGAGCCGCTGCAACTAATGGCACATTATCTACAATAGCTGAAAGAAAACCGATAATGATCGTGATGATACTGATATTGCCAATTGATCTATCTAATGAACCCGCAACCGATGTAAGAATTCCGGTTGATTGTAATGCAGACACTGCTAATAAAATTCCAAGAAAAAATAATATACTTGGTGTATCAATTTTTCGCAACGCGTGGTTAACAGAAAGAAGTCCTTTTTCCGCTTCATCTTTACCGCTATGCACCATCTCAGTAAGTACCCACATCAGGCCAAGTCCGAATACTATGCCCATATAAGGCGGCAAATGTGTGATCGTTTTAAAAATTGGTACAAATAATAAACATGCTATACCAATAATGAAAACTGTTTTTCTTTCATTTGGTGTTGATTGCAGTTTTTCATTTTTCTGTTCAGCAGGATCAATAGTACCCTTTATTTGCAAGCTGATGATCAATGCAGGGACAAAAAAGCACACTAAAGAAGGAATGAAGGTTTTAATAATAATATTAGCAGTCGTGACCTGGTTTCCCATCCATAACATAGTGGTTGTAACATCACCGATCGGGCTCCATGCACCTCCGGCATTAGCAGCTATAACGATAAGTCCTGCAAATAACAACCTGTCCTTATGGGATGGAATGATCTTACGAAGCAAGGATACCATCACGATCGTTGTAGTAAGATTATCGAGCATTGCAGAAAGAAAGAAAGTAATGATCCCTACGATCCAAACCAATTTTCTTTTGCTAGCTGTTTGAATTTTTTGTGTAATTACTTCAAATCCATCATGTGCATCTATCAATTCAACAATTACCATGGCCCCAAGTAAAAAGAAGAGTATTGCGGCAATTTCAGAAAGATGATGCGCCAGGTTTTCAGAAATTAGTTCTTTATCGCTTCCCGATAAGGCATATACAGACCAGCAAATAACCCCGGCAAGTAAAGCGGATGCCGCTTTATTGATCCTTAATGGATGCTCAAATGCTATTGCGAGATATCCAACAATAAAAACAATAACAATAATTGTTGTCATTACAATCTAAAAATAAGAATTAGCTTTAAGAGTGTTTTAAAAAAATATTAATAAATGCGATCCCTCAAATGCCTTTTACAGCTATTCATTATCGCAGTCCTGATAAGCTGTAACCCTGCTGCTGAACAAAGTAAAGAATACAGTTGGGCCTTGCTTCCTTTTACAAAAGCAGATGAAGTAAATCCCGTATTACTGCCTGATACGAACTCAACTTTTCTTTGCCCTGTAAGAAATGCAATTGTGCAGTGGGAAGAAAAAGATGTATTCAATCCGGCTGCAGTGGTGAGAAATGATACTGTCTTTCTTTTATTCAGAGCAGAAGATAGCATTGGAAAATTTGCGGGCACATCAAGAATTGGCATTGCGTGGAGTACTGATGGTTTACATTTTACAAAACATCCTGTTCCTGTTTTATATCCTGATAATGACGCTGAAAAAATTTATGAATGGGAAGGTGGTTGTGAGGATCCCCGAATTGTGGAAGATGAAAATGGAACTTACTACATGACCTATACTGCTTATGATGGTGATAAGGCAAGATTACTCGTTGCATCTTCAAAAGATCTTTATCACTGGACAAAACATGGATTAGCTTTAAAGCCCGGCTTCGCTACAAATAATAATACTTGGAGCAAATCTGGATCTATCGTTTGTAGCTATAAAAATGGATCACCGATTGCTCAAAAAATAAAAGGACGATATTGGATGTATTGGGGAGATACTGATATTTTCATCGCATGGTCCGATGATCTTATTAGTTGGAGATCTGTTGTGGGAGTAGATGATGGACTAATTTCTGTTATAAAACCAAGATCAAGAAAATTTGATAGTGATCTTGTTGAGCCCGGGCCCCCTGCAATGATCACAGATAGTGGAATTGTTCTTATTTACAATAGCCGGAATGTTTCATCAAAAGGTGATACTAATTTGGCGGAAGGAACTTATGCTGCGTCACAAATACTTTTTTATAAAGATGATCCTACAAAGGTGATTGACAGAATGGATACTTATTTCATGAAACCTGATAAGCCTTATGAAACCACTGGCCAGGTGAATCATGTTTGTTTTGTCGAAGGGTTAGTTCAGTACAAAGGGAAATGGTTTTTATATTATGGTACGGCGGATTCTAAGATCGCTGTAGCGGTGAAATGATATGACAATTAGCCGATGTGCCAATAAAAGATTAAAAAATCTAATTAATAAATTGGCACATTATCTCATTGGCAAATTGTCGAATCAGCTCATTAACTTCGCAGCATGTCAATAGAAGTGAAAAACCTCCTCAAAGTTTATGGCGAGCAAAAAGCTGTAAACGATATTTCTTTCAAAGTTGGAAAAGGTGAGATCGTAGGTTTTCTTGGACCAAATGGTGCAGGGAAATCAACCACTATGAAAATAATTACCGGTTATCTCGAAAAAACAAGTGGTGACGCTTTTGTATGCGGAATGAATGTAGCCGACCAACCACTGGAAACAAAAAAGAAGATTGGTTACTTACCCGAGTTAAATGCTTTGTACTACGATATGTATGTAAGAGAGTACCTGGCATTTGTTGCTGAAATTCATAAAGTAGAATCCCGAAAGCTTTCGGGACAAAAATCGAAGATTGAAAGTGTAATTGAGCTTACAGGTTTAACCGTGGAAAGCAAAAAGAAGATCGGACAATTATCAAAAGGATATAAACAAAGAGTTGGATTGGCTGCGGCATTGATCCATGATCCGGAAGTATTGATATTAGATGAACCAACCTCTGGTCTTGACCCTAACCAGATAATTGAAATACGTGAAGTGATAAAGAAACAGGGAAAGGATAAGACAGTTTTATTTTCTTCTCACATTCTCCAGGAAGTTGAAGCTATCTGCGACAGGGTGATAATAATTAATAAAGGAGAGCTAGTAGCAGATGATAAACTCAGTAACCTTCGACAGCATTCTTCTACATCAAACACCGTGAAAGTAAGCTTCAAAGAGTCAATAGATAAAAGCTGGTTAGATCAATTACCAGATGCAAAATCAGTGAATAAAATTGATGCAAACAACTGGCAGTTAGCGACCGACAATCCGGAACAGCTACGCAAACAAATCTTTGAACTCTCATTGCTGCATAATCTCAACATCGTTTCTTTGCAAAGCGATAGTCAAAGCCTGGAAGATGTGTTCAGATCACTTACGCAAAAAGCTGAATAGCGAACAGAACGTAGAAGTGAGTGACACAACAGGTGCTAAATAGTATTACCGAAGCTGGTAACCAAATATTAAATTTTCAATCTTAAATTATAAATAGCTCATGAGTTACATTTCCGAAATTTTTGCGAGACAGATATTAGATTCAAGAGGCAATCCTACAGTTGAAGTAGATGTATTGACAGATGAAGGTGCGCTGGGTCGTGCCGCAGTGCCAAGTGGTGCAAGTACAGGCATACATGAAGCTGTGGAACTGCGTGACGATGATAAAAAAACATATGGCGGCAAAGGGGTTTTGAAAGCAGTTAAAAATGTAAATGATAAAATTGCCCCGGTATTGATCGGAAATGATGTGGCCGATCAAACAGGTATTGATGCGATGATGATACAACTCGATGGCAGTAATAATAAAGGAAAGTTGGGAGCAAATGCAATGCTCGCTGTAAGTATGGCTGTTGCAAAAGCTGCTGCTGAAGAAGCGTCACTTCCATTATATCGCTACATTGGCGGCACCAACGCAAAAACGTTGCCGATACCGATGATGAATATCCTGAATGGCGGTGCACATGCTGATAATAAGATCGATTTCCAGGAATTTATGGTAATGCCCGTTGGCGCATCAAGCTTTAGTGAGGGTTTGCGCTGGGGTGTAGAAATTTTTCATGCATTAAAAACGGTATTGAAGAAAAAAGGATTCAGTACCAATGTTGGTGATGAAGGCGGATTTGCTCCAAACATCCAATCAAATGAAGAAGCCATTGAAACAGTATTGACAGCGATAGATGCCGCCGGATATAAAACAGGTTCGCAAATTGTAATTGCAATGGATGCTGCAAATAGTGAGTTATGGAATAGCAAAAAGAAAAAATATGTTTTTCATAAAAGCAGTGGCAAGGAAATGACAAGTGACCAACTCGTGAAGTATTGGGAAAAATGGGTGAAACAATATCCAATTGCTTCAATTGAAGATGGCATGGCTGAAGATGATTGGGATGGCTGGAAATTCCTGACTAAAACAGTGGGTGATAAATGCCAGCTAGTCGGTGATGATCTGTTTGTAACAAACGTAACAAGATTGCAAGAAGGAATTGATAAGGACATTGCCAATGCATTGCTGGTAAAAGTGAACCAGATCGGTACAGTAACTGAAACAATAAACGCCGTTACATTAGCACAGCATAACGGATACAATACAATCATGAGTCATCGCAGTGGTGAAACAGAAGATACAACGATCGCTGACCTCGCGGTTGCATTGAATTGCGGACAAATAAAAACAGGTAGTGCATCAAGAACTGATCGTATGGCAAAATATAACCAGTTGATAAGGATTGAAGAATTGCTGGGTATGTCTGCAATTTATCCCAAAGGAAAGATTAAATTTGGAAAGTAAAGTCGATAGTAATAAATAGTAGGTTTTAAGTTTATCACTTAAAACTTATAACATAAAACTTACAACTTCTTATGAAATACCTAAATCTCATACCTGCCTGGTTAAAAAACAAGTATTTTCTTTCAGCATCTGCTTTTATAGTATGGATACTTTTTTTTGACCCAAGAGATGGTATTACTCAAATGGAGCATAG
>Ga0193740_1000245_pt1 | contig 15603 bp, 14 predicted proteins | sample L2s1metaG_FD_145072 | JGI IMG/M metagenome (GOLD analysis project Ga0193740, IMG submission 145072) | Soil microbial communities from a riparian zone of the East river system, Colorado, United States - L2s1 | ecosystem: Environmental > Terrestrial > Soil > Riparian zone | place: USA: East River... | reverse complement strand
TTTTTGAACGGTCCAGTTTGTAGCACCCAGGGCTTTTAAAGTGCCTACCATCCTTAATCGCTCCAATACTAAAATAATCAGGCAGGTAATGAGATTGATAATGGCTATGATGGTCATGATGGTTATAAGGATGTTCTGGTTTGTATCCTGGATGTTCAGCCAGTCGAAGATATTCGGATAAACTTCCTGGATGGTTTTGGTATCCCACAGCTGTGGAAAATTTTCCTGGTTATAAACGGCATCACTTACTGCATACATCTGCTCATAGTCTTTCAAAAAAATTTCATAACCGCCAATTTCATCATCAGTCCAGTTATTTAGCTTCCGTATCAGCTTCAGATCGCCAATAGCATAGGTTTTGTCATATTCCTCAATACCAGTTTTATAAATACCGACGATGGTTAATTTATCGGGTCGCAAACGACCATCCGGTTTGATGAAATAAATCAGCACCCGGTCGTTCAGTTTCAGGCTCAGCTGCTGGGCAGTAAATGAGGATATTACAATTTCCCTTGAGTATGTGCTATCATTGAATTGTATCCACCTGCCCTGTTTCATGAACGATTTCATGTGTAGGGTATCGTAAGCCATGTCCAATCCCTTTACTAACACTCCCTCAATTTCAGACGGCGCCTTTAAAATGGCATATTTTGTGGCAAATGGATGAACCGATTTTACATCGGATCTTTTTTTTATAGTTTTTACCAGGGAATCATTTGACCGGATCGACTCTTCTTCTGCAATAGTTGCCTTCATAGGCTGACGCAAGCCCACGCGGACATGTCCCCAAAAACTAAAAACTTTGTTGCTTACAGTTTCCTGGAATCCATTCACAAAAGAAAGAGTTACAATCATTACGGCTACACTAATTACCGTAGCCGTAACAGAAAGGCGGATAATGAACCGTGAAAATGATTTTTGCTGGTTAAATGCAATACGACGGGCAATAAAGGATGAAATATTCACTGGTTCTTTCTTTTGATCAAACGATTTCGCTAAAACTTTCGTCTTTCTATCTGTTGCGATGATAGTACAAGTTAGTGATAGCGTACAATTTATGTCCTAACTTCACGTTTATCACTCGCATCCAAAAATAACCTCTCGCTGCTAAATAGATAATTTTAATACATGAAACGTATCTTATTTGCCCTTAGCTGCATTCTTTTGGTTGTCAGTGTTTGGTCGCAGGACCAGGTTTTTAATCCGAACATTCGCACGGTAAAACTTTACAGGTTAGGTGATCCCATTTCCTTTCCTTTTATTATGGTGGGGACTACCGAAACATTGGAGCTGCATTTCGATGACCTGGAGAACCGCATTAAAAATTATTATTACACCTTTCAATTGTGCAATGCCGACTGGTCGCCAAGCCTGTTGAAGCCTTTTGAATATATCAAGGGATTTCAAAATGCCCGTATCAATACTTACCGCAATTCATCTATAGCAACAACAAAATATATCCATTACCAGACAACCATACCCGATCGAAATTGTTTTCCCAATCGTTCCGGAAACTATTTGCTGAAAGTTTTTCTTGATAATGACACCTCAAAGCTGGTTTTTGTGAAAAGAATGGTGATTGGAGAAAACCTTGCCGGGGTAGCTGCCAAAATGGTAAGACCTTACAGTTCTAATATGGACCGGTCAGGACAGAAACTAAATATCATCGTGGAAACTGATAACCGTATACAGGTGATGAGCCCTAATGAAATTAAGGTGGCGATTCTCCAAAATAATAACTGGGCAACGGCAATATTAATGGACAGACCAACAATTTACCGGGGTAATTATTATGAGTACAGCGATGAAGCGCAGAACATATTTCCCGGCTTAAAAGAATTCAGGTGGCTTGATCTTCGGAGCCTACGCCTGAAAAGCGATCGTATGGAGGCGCTGGATAACCGGAAGGATACGGTGAAGGTAACGGTGATACCAGACCAGGAACGGAATTCTAAAACCTATGTTTACTTCACCGATTTGAATGGAAGTTATGTACTTGAGAATTTAGATAGTTACAATCCATTCTGGCAAAGCGATTATGCCTGGGTTCATTTTTCTTATATCCCGCCAAATAACCAGCCATTCCCGGGAAATGACCTCTACCTGTTCGGCGAGTTTACTAACTATACGTGGGATACAAGCGGCAGGATGAACTTCAATAAGGAAAAAGGCGTTTATGAAAAAGATCTGTTCCTGAAGCAAGGCTTTTACAATTATTTATACGCTTTACAACCCGTTAATGGTAACGGCTATCCTGACTTCAATATTACAGAGGGTAATTATTATGCAACGCAGAACAAGTATATAATTCTTGTTTATTATCGTCCATTTGGTGCAAGGGCCGACGTTGTTATTGGATTGACCCTCGCTACTTCTATTTTCGACAGGTAGTTCCGTTGTTGTATAGTGCCAGGGGAAAATAATTTTTTTCTTTTCAATTGAGTTATATATTTGCTGCTCAATGACGATTACAAAAGCATACCGTTTCTTTTATTTTTACTTCTATTTTAGTGGAAGCCGGGATAGCTTTTGTTAGATTTAACACAACCAAATTCAACATAAAGTGTCCCGGCCAAAAGCCGGGACTTTTTGTTTTATGGCAAAGAAAGTCTCGATACAGGGTTACGAAGGCAGTTTTCACCAAATTGCTGCGCAGGAATATTTGGGAAACGGTACAGAGGTTATTCCTTGCGATACCTTCCGTGAAGTAGTAAAAATTGCTTCCGATCCCAAACAATCCGATGGTGGCTTTATGGCCATTGAAAATTCAATCGCCGGAAGTATTCTCCCCAACTACACCTTGCTACAAAAGTCAAAACTCACAATTGCCGGGGAGATTTATTTGCAGATCCATCAAAATCTTATGGTGAATCCCGGGATTGTTATGGAAGATATCCGCGAAGTGCATTCACATCCCATGGCGTTGTTGCAATGCATGGATTACCTTGAAAAACATCCAAACTGGAAGCTGGTGGAAACAGAAGACACGGCGTTGAGTGCAAAGCATATCCATCAACATCGCAGCAAACATGTGGCAGTAATTGCAAGTAAGCTCGCTGCCGAACTTTTCGAATTAAAGTTGATTGCACCAAAAATTCAGTCAAATAAAAATAATTACACCAGGTTTTTATTTGTACAACCGCTGAATATAAAAAATGAAGAAGCCAATAAAGCATCTATCAATTTTTATACAGATCATTCCAAGGGAAGCCTGGCAAGAGTCCTCACTAAAATTGCGGAAGGGGATATTAACCTGAGCAAACTCCAAAGTGTTCCTATTCCTGAAGAGGAGTGGAAATATAGTTTTCATGCTGATATGGAATTTGATTCAATTGACCGGTATGAGAAGGTGATGGAAAAAATTAAGCCTATTACTGAGTCATTAACTGTTTTAGGCGTCTATAAAAAAGGAAAAACCATTAGCTAATGAAGATTGAACTGGCAAACAGGTTAGATGGAATTGGTGAATATTATTTCTCCAAAAAACTTACTGAAATCGGTGAGTTGAATAAGTCCGGGCAAACTGTGATCAATTTGGGTATTGGCAGTCCTGATCTACCCCCACATCACTCTGTAATTGAAACTTTGGCAACAGAAGCGGCGAAACCAAACGTTCATGCTTACCAGGGTTATAAAGGTGTAGAAGCATTACGAAATGCATTTGCCGGTTGGTATAAAAAATCGTACGGGGTGGAGTTGAATCCTGCTACCGAAATTCTGCCATTGATTGGCTCCAAAGAAGGTATCATGCACATTTGTATGACATATCTCAATGAAGGAGATGAAGTTTTAATTCCAAATCCTGGTTATCCAACTTACAGGAGTGCGGTGCAATTAGCGGGTGGCAAATGCGTGGAATATGAATTACAAGAAGAGAATAATTGGCTGATTGATTTCGAACAATTGCAGAAAACGGACTTGAACAAGGTCAAATTAATGTGGGTGAACTACCCTCAAATGCCTACTGGAAAATTGCCAACGAAAGAGTTATTTGAAAATATTGTCGCCTTTGGAAAAAGAAATAACATTTTGATCTGCCATGATAATCCTTACAGTTTTATCCTGAATGACAAGCCCACAAGTATGTTGGGTGTCGATGGTTCGAAAGATGTTGTGATCGAATTAAATTCTTTAAGCAAGTCGCACAACATGGCTGGATGGAGAGTCGGCGTTTTATGTGGTGGGAAAGAGAGAGTGGATGAAGTACTTCGTTTCAAAAGCAATATGGACAGTGGAATGTTTTTGCCCGCGCAGCTGGCTGCAGCAAGAGCATTAACACTTGGTAAGGATTGGTACGATGAAGTCAATAAGGTTTATAAAAGCCGAAGGCAAAAAGCCTATGAACTTTTGGATTTGCTGGAATGTAGTTATTCAAAAGAACAGGCAGGAATGTTTTTATGGGCAAAAATTCCGGCAAACTATAATGATTCATATGAATTAAGTGATGACGTTTTATATCAATCAAGAGTTTTTATTACACCAGGAGGAATTTTTGGTTCAGCGGGGGAGAGATTCGTAAGAGTGAGCCTTTGTAGTCCGGAAGAAAAATTTGAACAATCCATTGATAGAATTAAACACAATGTAAAATAAGATGACGGTTACAGTAATTGGCATAGGATTGATTGGCGGCTCTTTTGCGCTGGCACTGAAAGATAAGGGCATTGCAAAAAAACTGATTGGCGTTGAGGCAAACAAAGAACATCAGGTAAAAGCATTGTCACTTAAGTTGGTGGATGAGTTGAAAGAACTGGATGAAGCAGTTAAGGAATCGGAACTGGTTTTCTTAGCCGTCCCTGTTGATGTTGCATCAAAATTGTTGCCATCAATATTAGACGCGGTGGATAAGCAGGTAGTGATGGATGCAGGTTCAACCAAGGGGCGAATTATTGAAGCAATAAAAGATCATCCGAAAAGGAGTCGATTTGTGGCCAGCCATCCTATGTGGGGAACTGAATACAGTGGCCCTGAAGCTGCAGTACATGGAGCATTTGAAGGGAAAGCAACTGTGATATCCAATAAAGAAGAATGTGATGAAGATGCACTCGAACTTGTTGAGAATGTATATCGCCAGCTCGGGATGCACCTCGTATATATGAATGCTCATGAACATGATGTGCACGTGGCTTATGTAAGTCATATCTCGCACATCACTTCATTTGCTTTGGCAAATACTGTTTTAGAAAAAGAAAGGGAAGAGGATGCGATCTTTGAACTGGCAAGTGGTGGTTTTGAAAGTACGGTCCGATTGGCAAAAAGTAATCCCCTGACCTGGGCTTCCATTTTTATGCAGAACAGGGAAAATGTACTTGATGTTTTGAATGAACATATCAGCCAGTTGAGGAAATTTAAGGCTTGTCTGGAAAAAGAGAACTATGAGTATTTGGAGGAGTTGATGGTGAATGCGAATAAAATTAAAAAAGTTCTGAACCGTGATTTGGGTGGATTAAATGGATTAAGAGGAAAATAATGAAACATGAGCAGTTGCTACTATTAGTCCGATAGCTATCGGGATAGTTGTGTCACTAGCTTGTACGTTCAAGGCCTTATTGAGCATTATGCAATTTCATTATTGCAAAGCTTTGATTGAATGGATTATAGCTGCCGGGGAGCGAGAGGTTGGTAGAATTAGTAATGATAATTGAAGTTGAGCTCCCGTAGGAGCGAAATATAAATAGAAAGAAATGATATGATTTGAATTGAGCTCCGTAGGAGCGATATGTGAATGTATGAATTAAAGGTAAATAACAAAGTAAGCGTTGCAAGTGCCGATAAGTGTTATAAACGTACAAGAGTGCCCACTCGCTTCGCTCAGGGTAAACTGTGCAACAAAAAATTAAATGGTTTTCTAAATAAATAAAACGAAACCAACAAAAGCAAAACTTAAAAACCAAATAATAACACTCTCAAAATCGAAAATTATGCAAGCAACAGAAACGGTGAAAAATGCAGCACAGCAGGCATGGAGCAAAAGACCATTGATCATTTCGGGACCATGCAGCGCCGAAACTGAAGAACAGGTTTTAGAGACTGCTCAACGACTGGCTGCCACAGGCAAAATAGACATGTTACGTGCAGGCATCTGGAAGCCCCGCACACGTCCCGGAACTTTTGAAGGCGTAGGCACAAAAGGACTGGCATGGCTGCAACAGGCAAGAAAATTAACCGGTCTGCCGTTAACTGTTGAAGTAGCCACTGGTAAACAGGTGGAAGATGCTTTGCACTTTGATATAGATGTTTTATGGCTCGGTGCAAGAACTACGGTGAACCCGTTTAGCGTGCAGGAAGTAGCCGATGCCCTCCGTGGAGTAAATGTTCCTGTGCTGATCAAAAATCCAATCAATCCCGATCTTGAATTATGGATTGGTGCAGTAGAGAGAGTTGCCAAGGTTGGAATAAAAGATATTGGATTAATACATCGTGGCTTTTCATCTTACGGCAACACCGAATACCGTAATGCTCCCATGTGGCACCTCGCCATCGAAATGAAACGTCGTAATCCTGAATTTTTAATGATCAATGACCCTTCACATATTTGCGGTCGCCGGGATATTTTGGCAGAGGTAGCACAAAAAGCAATTGACCTTGACTATGATGGATTGATGATTGAATCGCATATTGATCCTGACAAGGCCTGGAGTGATGCCAAACAGCAATTAACTCCGGAAAATCTTGCGGAATTATTGGATAGCATTGTGTGGAGAAGGGAAGACATCGCATCGGAAGAATTTCACCAGGCTTTGGAAAGATTGCGCCAGCAGATCAATCACCTCGATGATGAATTGATGCAGATACTGGGACAGCGAATGAAAGTGTCTGAAAAAATTGCTGAATACAAGAAGGAAAACAACATTACCATCCTGCAAACCAATCGTTGGAATGAAATCCTGAACAGGGCTTGTCAGCGTGCAGAAAAATTGGGATTGAGCAAAGAGTTCATCACCAAATATTTTGACGCCGTGCACATGGAAAGCATCAGTCACCAAACCAAGATTTTTAATTCATAGCCAGGAATGCCCTTCCGGTGTTGAAAAGGTTATGGATTACACACTTAAACAGGAGGTTCATCAATTAAAAAGGTTAGAGTTAGAAATGGAACTGGAAGTTTTGAAGAGAATTAAATCAAAGGCAGATGACTAAAAAAACATTTCGTTTCAGCAATAGTTCAGTTGATTATTACTTCAAAGGAAAGATTTCACATGTTAAAGAATTAGTTGGCTCAGCCAGGACTATATTTATAACCGACGAAAATGTTTTTGCGGCACATGAAAAACAATTGAAGAACAGGACTACAATTGTTTTAAAGGCTGGCGAAGAATATAAAATACAGGCAACCGTTGATTCGATAATAGAGCAGTTGATCGAGATGGAAGCCGACCGCAAATCAGTACTGGTGGGTGTTGGCGGGGGAGTTGTGACTGATCTTACCGGTTATGTGGCTTCCGTTTATATGAGGGGAATAGCTTTTGGATTTATCCCTACCAGTTTATTGGCAATGGTAGATGCATCTATTGGAGGAAAGAATGGCATCGATGTAGGCGTGTATAAAAATATGGTCGGAGTTATCCGGCAGCCTTCATTTCTTCTTTTTGATCCATCGCTATTGCAAACACTTCCCGATGAAGAATGGAGGAATGGTTTTGCAGAAATCATTAAGCATGCTTCCATTAAAGATGCAACCATGTTCAAAGAGCTGGAGCAAAATGATGTTACTTCCTACCAGAAAAAACGAAAAGAACTGAGTGCATTGATTCAAAGAAATGCTTTACTAAAAACAAAAGTTGTTCAACAGGATGAATTTGAAAAAGGAGATCGAAAACTCCTGAATTTTGGACATACACTCGGGCATGCATTGGAAAATCAGTATGAACTGTCACACGGCCAGGCAATTTCAATTGGAATGGCGTATGCCACTTCTTTGTCACAAAAATTGAATGGATTACAGAATGCACATCGTGTGGTAGGTTTACTCGATCAATACGGCCTACCAACATTTGCCCAATTTGATAAAGACAAAGTGATCAATGTACTGAAGATGGACAAGAAGAAAACGAAGAACAGTATCAATTTTATTCTGCTTGAAAAAATTGGTAAGGCATTGATCACGGAAATTTCAATTCAACAACTCTACGAAAATTTATAATGCAGGCAATTGTACAACCATCAAGGCTCACGGGAACGATTACGGCACCTGCTTCAAAAAGCGCCATGCAAAGAGCCTGTGCTGCTGGGTTGTTGAAAGGAGGCAAAACAATTTTACACAATCCTGGTGTATCAGATGATGACAAGGCAGCTTTAGATATTATTCAACAATTGGGAGCTGTCGTGGAACAGGGTAGCGAGACGATCGTGATAAGCAGCGGCGGGGGCGTACATTCGGTTTCGAATGAAATTAATTGTGGCGAGAGTGGATTGTCGGTAAGAATGTTTACATCCATTGCTTCTTTGAGCGATCAATCCATCACAGTAACCGGAAGAGGAAGCCTGGTAAAAAGGCCTCTTGATTTTTTTAGTGAAGTGCTTCCACAGTTAAGTGTTCAATGTAAAAGCAATAATGGATTATTGCCATTGAAAATAACAGGACCATTAAAACCTGTAGATATTGAAGTGGATGGCAGCTTGTCATCACAATTTCTTACCGGGTTATTGTTTGCATTTTCGGCTGCGGATGCAAGTGATGTTACTATCACAGTAAATAATCTGAATAGCAAGCCATACATTGACCTTACACTAAAACTGATGGCTGATTTTGGATTAAAAACTCCTGACAATAAAAACTACAGGGAATTTTATTTCCCAAAAAAATCGATTGCCGAATTCAATCATTCCAGTTTCAATTACACTGTGGAAGCCGATTGGAGCGGTGGAGCATTTTTATTAGTTGCAGGGGCCATTTCCGGAAACATTGTCGTTAAAGGATTGGATATATTTTCCACACAGGCTGACAAGGCCATTTTGCAGGCGTTAATTCAAAGCGAAACTAATCTCAGTGTGAAAGAAGATCAAATTGAAATCAGTGAAAGCAGCTTGAAAGCCTTTCATTTTAATGCTACGGATTGCCCGGATTTGTTTCCTCCATTAGTTGCATTAGCTTCTTATTGCCACGGAACTTCGGTGATAGAAGGCGTGCATCGTTTAACCCATAAAGAAAGCAACAGGGCTTTGACCCTGCAGGAAGAATTTGCAAAAATGGGAATTGAAATTTCCTTCCAGGATGATCTGATGTTGGTGAAAGGAGGTACACAGGTACAAAGTGCAAGGGTGAGTTCCCGGCATGATCACCGCATTGCCATGGCTTGTGCGGTAGCTGCTTTGAAAGCAAATGGTCAGGTAACTATTGACGATGCAGAAGCAGTTAATAAATCCTATCCTCAGTTCTGGGAGCATCTTCAAAAACTAAATGCTGGAGTATCTTTAAATCATAATTAACCACATGAATTCTTTTGGACGAATTTTCAGGATAACAATTTTCGGTGAATCTCATGGACCAATGGTTGGGATTACAATAGATGGTTGTCCCGCAGGTTTAGAGTTGAATGAAGAAGATTTTACAACCGATCTTGAAAGAAGAAAAGGTGGCGTGCAAAAGGGTACTACTCCAAGAAAAGAAGATGATAAACCCATTTTTATCACGGGGCATTTTAATGGCAAAACAACGGGTGCGCCGCTCACCATTTTATTTGAAAATAAAAACACTCGTTCCGGTGATTATGATAAAATAAAATCAATTCCCCGCCCCGGGCATGCCGATTTTGTAGCACATAAAAAGTTTGGGGAGAATGAAGATTATAGAGGTGGAGGACATTTTAGTGGAAGGCTCACGGTTTGTCTGGTAGGTGCAGGAGTGGTTGCAAAGAAGATTTTGAACCACCTCACTCCCAGCCCCTCTCCGGCGGAGAGGGGAGAAAAACAGCCCGGTTATATTACAAATACCTCCGAACAATGGAAGTATTTAAAAGATTATGCAAAACAGAATAGAAAGAATTCAACTGAAGCTGAAGAAAAATTATGGCAGGAGGTACGTAACAGACAATTAAAGGGATTTAAGTTCAGAAGGCAACACCCCATTAAGGGATATATTCCGGATTTTGTTTGTCTTGAGCAAAAATTGATTGTTGAAGTTGACGGAGGTTATCATAATTCCGAAGAACAGAAAAGACTTGATACATTTCGTGCAAATTGGTTGCAGGCGAACGGTTTTCGAATGGTAAGAGTCACTAATGATGATGTTTTAAACCATCTTCCGATAGTTTTAGAAAAAATCTCAAATGTATTTCACGCTCCAAATGTAGCAGAATCAAATCCTCCCTCTCCCCTGGAGAGGGAACCAGAGGGTGAGGTTGAAGTTTCCATTCAAGCAACCATCACCGAAATAGGAGGAGAGAAAGACATCGAAGCCGGCCTGCAAAAAGCAATCGATGCAAAAGATTCTGTTGGCGGAATTGTCGAATGTACTGTAAAAGGATTACCGATCGGGTTAGGCGAACCTTTCTTTGATTCGGTTGAATCGGCAATTAGTCATGCAGTTTTTTCAATTCCCGCTATCAAGGGAATTGAATTTGGAGCAGGGTTCCAGGCGTCAAAAATGTTTGGAAGCAATCATAATGATTCAATTATTGGGGCTTCGGGAAAAACAGAAACAAACCATTCAGGTGGAGTGGTAGGAGGAATTACTAATGGAAATGATTTGGTATTTCGTGTGGTTGTAAAACCCACATCTTCCACACCTAAAGGTGCGACATGATCTTTGCATCACATTGAGGGTACCACCTGTCCTGGAAGCTGTTACAGCAATCGTACTCGCAGACTTCATGCTACTGGAACAAAAAATCAAAAGAGTTATTTAATGCATCAGCATATAATCAACGCATCCATCCAAATTGTTCCGATCGTACAGGATCGCCATCCTTATGAATGGGTGGATGAAGCCATTGAAATCATTCAATCAACCGGGATTAAATATGACGTGGGCCCTTTTGCTACGGTTATAGAAGGCACCTACGATGATGTAATGGGGGTGATTAATAAGATCAATGATTATTTACATCAAAAGAATTGCGCGGAGTGGATCACAAATGTTCAAATCCAGATCAGGAGTAATGGTGACATCACAGCGGATGAAAAGACGAAAAAGTTTCAGTGAGAATATTTTTTCAGTTTTTTAAAATCAATATCAAGCACCTCGTAATTTCTATCGTTGGGCCAGCTATAGTGCCACCATTCGGTTTCAAAAGCTTTGAAGCCATGTTTTTCCATCGTTTCTTTTAAAAAGGTTCGACTTTGTAAAACGGTTAAAGGCAAATCTTTGAAAATATGATGAGCTGTATCAGTGAAATTGTCATAACCCGTTCCCATGTTTAGCTCACTTCCGTCTTTTAAATCCACTATGGTAAGATCGATAGCAAGTCCCCTGTTATGCCCCGAACCCTTAGAAGGATTGGCAACATAACGTTCATCCCGAATTAAATCCCACATTTTTTTAGTAACGGCATAGGGTCGGTACGCGTCAAATATTTTCAGGCTATAACCTTTTTCGTTCAATTCATTTTGTGCTCTTTCCAGGGCCCGGGCCACCGGCAGGCGCAGAAAAGTTACATTCCCGGTTTTATATAATTTGGTTTGGGTGAAATTGTTTTTGGTAGCGTACCGCAAATCATAAATCATGTTCGGGATCAATGTTTTGATTTCAATCATTTTTTGCATAGTGTCTGCACTTGCCTGTTGCCTGTATATTTTCGGACTTTCGACGGCTTTCACCTGGGCAACAGCTATTGTACATAACTGAATGATAATAACAGTAAAAACTAAGTAAATAATTTTTATTTTGTACCAAAATTGCATACGTTTAGATGTACATGAAAGCCTGGAAAAACTACAATTTCATCTCAGTTAAATTACTCTTTTTATCAATCCTGTCGATTGGACTCCTTCATTCCTGTAAAGAAAAGGGCAAGGACGTTACGGAAGTTGAAATAGTGGAACAACCCGAGGATATCAATGCAAAAGCGGAAGGCCTCATCAGGAGTACGCTAAAGGAAATCCTTAGAAGTGACAACGACCTTCCTGATTCTGTAAAAGTGAAAAACGCCCTGATCCTTCAACACCTTTACGATGAAAACCTCCATGAACCATTATGGTCATCAAAAGGAAGCTTTAACAGGAATGGCGATTCACTGTTTTCCCTGATTGCCAGTTTGAAAGAATTCGGCTTGTTTCCTGAAGATTATTATTTTTCAAAGCTTACTACTGTCAGGACAAGATTATCTGACACCTCAAGGGAAACAAGATTAAATGCTTCTCTTTGGGCGTATAGCGATCTTCTTTTTTCGTCGGCATTTGTTCAAATTATTAAGGATCTGAAAGTGGGCAGGCTGGTGCCTGATACTATTATCGCAAAAGACACCTCGTTACAACCCGCTTTCTTTGCGTCAAAGTTGCGATCGTTTCAACAACGTGAGGACAGCGTTTTTGAAAGATTGGAACCCAGGGATTCCGGTTATATAAAACTAAAGCTGGCATTAAATAAGTTGCTTCCAAACGCCAATTTTAAAAAGTACACTTTTATTGCAACGAAGGATAGCACTCAAATTCCTAAGCTTTTGTATAAAAGACTAGGCGAAGAAGATTCTACGTTAATACCTGATAAATATCCTGATTCATTTCAGGTATCTGCAGCCATAAAAAAATATCAGAAGAATAAGAAGAGTAAGGCTGATGGAAAACTCACCGCCGCATTGATTGAAAGACTTAACAACACTGATGAACAAAAATTCCTGCGAATTGCAATTAACCTCGACAGGTATAAACTGTTACCCCGTTTACCAGAGCAATATATTTTTGTCAACATTCCCAGTTATTATTTACGGTTGATGCAAAGTGATACAGTTGTGTTACGATCAAGAGTGGTGGTGGGTAAGCCTACAACCAGAACTCCTATCATAACCAGTGTTATTAATAACATGGTTACCTATCCTAAATGGACAATTCCTGAAAGCATTATTAAGAAAGAAATCCTTCCTGGTTTACAACGTGATCCGTCTTATACCATTCAAAAAGGTTATAGTATTGTTGACGAAGAGGGTAACGAGATTGACCCTTTTTCAATTAAATGGACAAAATACAAGGAAGGTATTCCTTACAAAGTGGTGCAGGGAAGCGGTGATGATAATGCACTTGGGGTTTTAAAATTCAATTTTCCAAATAATTATTCTGTTTATTTACACGATACCAATCAGCGTTATTTATTCAGTAATAAGAAAAGAGCATTGAGTCATGGATGCGTGAGGGTGCAGGCCTGGGACTCGCTGGCAAAATTCATTTTACGTAATGACAGCCTGCGGTCAAAAAATCATGTGCCGCTTGATTCTTTACAAACATGGTTGGCCACCAAACAGAAAAAATACATCCCTGTGAGAAAACCAATTCCTTTGTTCATTCGGTATTTTACCTGCGACGTGAATGCTGAAGGAAGGCTGGTTTTTTATGAGGACATTTACCAGGAGGATATGAAGATAAGGGAGAAACTCTTTGCCGGTAAAACTCTTTAAAATATCGATCCCATGAAATACCTCTTTTGTACACTCATGATCTGCTCTTCTGCTTTGGCCCCTGCACAGGTTGGAGCCGGCGGCGGAGAAAAAAAAGACGCCGTTGACAGGAAGGAAACCAAAGCCCGAAAAACTTTGTACGGCACAGCAAGCTATTATGCCGATAAATTTAATGGCCGGGAAACAGCCAACGGGGAAATCTATGATGGTAAAAAAATGACTGCTGCATGTAATGTCTTACCCATGGGCACATGGATACGGGTTACTAATCTCAGTAATAACAGGTGGGTGATTGTAAAGACAAACGACAGGCTAAATGCCCGAATGACAAGAATTGTGGACATGAGCAGATTGGCAGCTGAAAAGCTGGGATACATCGCGAAAGGCTTAACCAGGGTAAAGGTTGAGGTATTGGAAAAAGTTGAAATACCTTATAAAAAATAGCCATTTGTCTTCACTTAATATGAATAAATATTTTGAGATTATTAATCTCAAGCCTTTATTTTTGTTTCGCTTAAACCAAACGATCATTTATGAAGATTGTAATTGCTGCTTGCATTTATTTTTGTTTTATTTCCTCCAATACCTATGCGCAGGATAAACCAATCCGGCCAACAGCTTTAGGAGTTAGTTTTATAATGAATGATTTTACTACAGCACAACGCATTCGTAACAGCTCTTTAGCCACTGTATTTCGCGATAAACAATGGGCTAAATTCAAAGAAATGTCTCCGGGTCTCGCAATAACATACTTCAAAGGCCTGAAACCTCGACTGGATTTTGCAAGTACATTGGCAGCTTCATATGTAACTTATCCTTTGCGGAATAATAAACCTGCCGAAAGCAGTGATGCCCTTTTATTGGAAGTAGATGCTTCGGGCAATTTCAAAATGCTTGATGAGAGTTATTTGCTTACGCCGTATGCCTCTGCCGGTGTCGGAGTAAGTAAATATAAAAGTTATTGGGCAGCATTTATTCCACTCGGCGTAGGCTTAAAATTGAACCTGTTCGACGAAGCTTCGGTTTTTGTGGCCGGCCAATACAGGGTTCCCGTAACATACGAAACCGGTAACTATCACTTTATGTATAGTTTTGGTATTTCAGGAGTAATTGGAAACTAATTATTAAAACTTCATTTACTAATTCCTCTGCAAAGCAGGGGAATTATTTTTTGAAGCGGTCACTAACAACAAGCTCTTTACTTCCGGATAGGTAAGCATAAAATCCTTCGCTGGTTTTCACTCCCAGTTTTTTTGCGGTTACCATATTTGTAAGTAAGGGACAGGGAGCATATTTAGGATTACCAAATCCTTCATGCAATACATTAAGAATACTCAGGCAAACATCCAGACCGATAAAATCAGCCAACTGTAATGGACCCATGGGATGTGCCATACCTAATTTCATTACCGTATCAATTTCTTCAACACCGGCAACGCCCTCGTACAAACTGTAAATTGCTTCATTAATCATGGGCATTAAAATACGATTTGCAATAAAGCCAGGGTAGTCATTTACAACACAGGGAATTTTGCCTAATTGTTTACCCAGGTTTAGAATTGTTTCCGTTACTTCTTTTTTGGTAGAATACCCGTTGATCACCTCCACCAGCTTCATTACAGGAACTGGGTTCATAAAATGCATGCCAATAACCTTCTCCGGCCTCGACGTAACTGATGCAATTTTTGTGATGGAGATAGAGGATGTGTTGGAAGCAAGAATACAATCGGTCGGTGCATTTTCATCTATCTGCCGGAAAATATCCAGCTTCAATGCCAGGTTTTCTGTGGCTGCTTCCACCACCAGGTCTGCATTTTTCACGGAGGTGGCTAATGAAGTATGCGTGACAACATTTTTAAGTGCTGACTCTTTTGTTTCAGTGTTTATTAAATTTTTACTAACCTGCCGATCCAGGTTTTTGGTAATAGTTGCCACGGCTTTATTTAATTGATCCTGCGATACATCAACAAGTGATACAGAAAATCCATTTTGAGCAAATACATGTGCAATGCCATTTCCCATTGTGCCTGCACCAATAACACAAACATTTTTCATAATG
>Ga0193740_1000244_pt1 | contig 15606 bp, 12 predicted proteins | sample L2s1metaG_FD_145072 | JGI IMG/M metagenome (GOLD analysis project Ga0193740, IMG submission 145072) | Soil microbial communities from a riparian zone of the East river system, Colorado, United States - L2s1 | ecosystem: Environmental > Terrestrial > Soil > Riparian zone | place: USA: East River... | reverse complement strand
GTGATTGATCTACTCTGTAATTTTTAACAGCATAATCAATTATCTCATTAACATCTGAGCCATTAGGCCACCATTTAAATTGAGGAGATACGACGATAAAACTAAAATTTTGCCCTCCCACCGTGAACATAGAAGGGAAACCTCCATTTTCAATCAGTCTGGGTAAGGCAGTCCAGCAATTTAGAATATTTGCCAGATCAGTTGTACCATTTCCCAACTCTCCCAGGCCATGCACGGCGACGATAAGAGGATAATTATTTGATGTATTTGTATTATACCCCTGGGGTAGATATTCATAATAACCACCGCAGGCATTACTAATTGAAATTGGACGTGGTATTTGTACCTGGGAATAACAATGAGTAGATAAAGACAAAAAAATAATTACAGCCGTAGCCAACAAACTCGTGCTTTTCATACTAGTTGATTTTGGATTTTACTTAAACTCACAGTCGATTTTGAAAATCAACTTTGGCTAAAGTAAAATTACCCGTCTTCAAAAACTATAGTACAAATTCTAAATTTTTCGAAGATATATTTTGGTAATTCTTCTTATTAGAAAATGGTGTTTATACTTGATTGAAAAGATGTATTGAATTTTTCATAGACACGGCTTTTTAAATGTAAAGGAGTACTGATTTGTAAAGTAACTTAAAAATCAATTACGTTCATGAATCTTTGTATCATATTTATGTCCCATTTTTTTATGTAAGTTTGATTCTTTCAAACCTGCGACACCCTTGAAAAAATATTTATCGTCATATTGGATTCGCTCCGCCTTATTCATGCTTCTTCAACGGTTTTCAATCACACTTTTCGGACTTGTTAATTTTATTATACTCATCCGTCATTTGACAAAGCCAGAGATGGGTATTTGGGCTTTTTTTTTAGTTGTTACTACATTATTCGAAACTGCCAAGTCCAACCTTCTCAAAAATGCACATATTAAATTCGTTGGAAGCAATAACGAGGACAAAACAACGGTTGCCTCTTCCTCTTTATTGTTGAACATAGGCATCAGCGCTTTATTTATTCTTTTGCTTTTCTTTTTTTCTGGCAGTCTCAGCTATTGGCTGGGTGCGGGTGTGGAGCTTGAACGTATGTTGAAATGGTTTATACCTGGAATGCTTTTCCTCGTGTTTTTTTCTCATTTCGAAGCAGTATCACAATCTCATTTGGATTTTAAAGCCGTATTTGCTGGCCATTTTTCGCGCCAGGTTGTATTCTTTCTCCTGATTTTAATTCAGGCTGTCTTTAATATACCATTTTCTCTTGTCCAGGTTGTGATATATCAATCGATCAGTATTGCGTTAGGCACAATAGTTCTTTTTATTTTCAGTAAAAAGCACTTATTGTATGTGTTTAATCCTTCTGTACGCTGGATTAAAGAATTGTTGAGCTTTGGAGGTTATATTTTTGGGATTGCCGTTACTTCAAACCTTTTTGCCAACCTCGATCAGTTAATGATTGGAAAATTTACTTCTGGAATCGGTAAGTTTAACACCAACGAAAGTCATAGCATGGTGGCCAACTACAATGCTGCGAGCAGGATCAGTACCTGGGTAGATGTGCCTTCTTATTCTGCCGCAGAAATACTGTTACCAAAGGTCTCACAGGTTGATTTGAAAAAGGGTTATGAAAAGGTAACTTATATGTATGAACGAATGGTAGCTATACTTTTATGTTTTACCACACCTGTTGCATTGTTTATATTTTTTTTCCCTAAGTTGGTTATTTCCATAATTGCAGGTGCACAATATGTAGATGCTTCTTTTATTCTGCAGATGTATATGTTGTCAGCCATGGTAAAACCCATACAAAATCAGGCAGCTAATATTTTCTTGTATATTGGCAAAGCCCGGTTATGCTTTTTTCTGAACTTGTTGTTTCTTGGTATTAATTCAGGACTCAATTATATATGTTTCATCCAATTCGGACCCTACGGTGCTGCCATCGGAAATGTAATTGGCTGTGTATTGGGCACTATTGTGTGGTATTCTATTTTACAAAAAAGCATCGAAATCAAGTATTTGAATATCGCCAGGTATATTGTTGAGACGTATAAAACCGTTTATTCTAAACTGCTTTTAATGAGGAACTTCAATTGGGTAAAATCGTCTATTAACAACTAATTTATGGTTCAGCAACAAAATATTTCTGTTGAATGTCAGTAACAGAAAAAATAAAGTCAAATAAGAAACTGAAGGGTTTTGTTCATTGGATGTTAATCCCACCGTATCAGGCCAGGCCTCGAAAATGGGTCAGCTGGTTTGTAAATCCCTTTTATCATAAAAAAGGTAAACATGCAGTAATAAGAAGAAGCACACGCATGGATGTAGTGCCTTTCAACAAATTTGTATTGGGAGATTATTCTACTATCGAAGATTTTTGTACGGTTAATAATGGTGTTGGAGCGGTTGAAATCGGAAGCGAAACAAGAATCGGAATGAGTAACGTGATAATTGGACCCGTCACTATTGGCAACTCTGTTATTTTTGCGCAAAACGTCGTGATGAGCGGATTAAATCATTCTTATGAAGACATTACTCTGCCAATATCAAAACAAAAGGCAATTACAGCACCGATTACTATTGAAGATGAGTGCTGGATTGGTGCAAATGCAGTAATTACGGCAGGCGTCACCATAGGGAAACATAGTGTAATTGCTGCCGGAAGTGTTGTTACTAAAAACGTTCCCCCTTATTCGGTGGCGGTAGGAAATCCTGCCAGAGTGATCAAGCAATATAACTTTGAGGCAAAACAATGGATCCGTATCTAAATAAATATGCTGGTTAGATGAATTCTTTTTACATCTTTTGGGTTGTATTATCAATAATAGTAGGGTATAATCTTGTACTCCCGGTTTTGTTATTTCTGATTTATAAAATACTGCCGTTAAAGAAAAATAATAAGCGAGACCTGGTACAACCAGACTATGCAATAATTGTTACAGCATATGAGCAAACTTATACTTTAAAAGCAGCTATCACATCGCTTCTAAAGCTTAACTATAAAAATTACCTTATTTACGTGGTTGCTGATAAGTGTGACATTTCAGGTTTGAATTTTGAAAGTGAAAAGGTGATTTTACTTAGACCCGAAGAACCCTTACAGAGTAATACCCGTTCTCATTTGTATGCAATTAAACGCTTTAAAAGGCAACACGAATACCTGACTATTATTGACAGTGACAACCTGGTGGATGCTGAATATCTGAATGAACTCAATAAACTATTTAGCCAGGGTTATAACGCGATTCAGGGAGTACGAAAGGCCAAAAACCTTGATACGGTTTATGCATGTCTGGATGCTGTTCAGGATATTTATTATCACTTTTACGACCGTGAAATCTTGTTTGCGATTGGCTCCTCTTCAACTCTGGCTGGATCGGGCATGGCGTTTTGTGCTGGCTTATATACGGAATTTTTGGAACATTTTGACGTTAAAGGAGCGGGATTTGATAAGGTATTACAGATAGAAATTGTAAAACAAAAAAATCAAATCGCATTTGCAAAAAATGCGATTGTGTACGATGAAAAGACATCCAGGCCTGATCAACTTGTTAAGCAAAGGGCTCGTTGGTTTAATACCTGGTTTAAGTATGCATCATTGGGATTTCAATTGTTAGTCAGCGGTTTGACTCGCTTGAATTGGAACCAATTTTTATTTGCACTTTTATTTTTACGGCCGCCATTATTTTTATTAGTACTTGGATCTTTTTTACTGATGGTACCAAGTTTTTTTATAAGTAGTATGCTTGGGTATTCCTGGTTGATTGCTTTTGCTCTGTTCTTCCTTGCAGTTATCATTGCAATGATTCATTCAAAAGCAGATAAGAAAATTTACAAAGCAATGATTGGTATTCCTGCATTTATGTATTACCAATTGCTGTCCTTACTCAGAATCAAAAAAGCAAATAAAATTTCAGTAGCTACTCAACACTTTCACAATAAAACAATAGATGAAATAAAAGCTTAGCTGAAACTAAAACTTGTTAATTGTTCAGATAATTTCTGCATTGGATTATTTCCTTCAAATGAGACAACTGATATGAGAATTGGTATAGAAGCTCAGCGAATATTTAGGCCCAGGAAACATGGAATGGATGTTGTGGCAATAGAGCTGATTAAAAATTTACAGGAAATTGATAAAGAAAATGAATATTTCATTTTCGCAAGAAACGGCATCAATGATGTATTTCCTACCACTCCCAATTTTCATATCAATACGTTCTCTGGATTTAATTATGCGGACTGGGAACAAGTTAGTCTGGTTGGTAAAATGAAAAAAGCCAAGCTTGATTTATTGCATTGTACAGCGAATACGGCCCCCTTATTTTTGTCAGTTCCTTTACTGGTTACTATTCACGATATTATTTATCTGGAGCAGGTAGAATTTAAAGGCAGCGCTTATCAGAACGTGGGTAATTTATACAGGAGATTTATTGTACCAGGTATTTCAAAAAAGGCGAAATTAATTTTGACGGTCTCTGAGTTTGAAAGGCAAAATATAATAAAGAGATTAAACTTACCTGAATACAAGGTGAGAGTGCTTTACAACGGTGTTGGTGCCCAATTCAATAACCAGTATTCAGGGAATTCCATTGAAGATTTTCGTGAAAAATACAAGCTGCCATCAGAGTTCATTATGTTTTTAGGAAATACAGCACCTAAAAAAAATACAGTGAATGTAATCAGGGCTTATGTTGATTTTTGTATTCAGAACAAGTATAGAATTCCATTAGTACTTCTTGACTATAAGAAAGAACTGGTTGTAAAAATTTTAGACGAATTGAATCAGGCTAAACTTCTTTCTCACATTGTTTTCCCGGGGTACGTTCCATATTCCCAAATACCCTTGATGTACAATGCAGCTACTCTATTTTTGTATCCTTCTTTGCGCGAAAGTTTTGGTTTGCCAATTTTAGAAGCCATGGCTTGTGGAGTTCCTGTTATTACATCAAATACTTCTTCCATGCCAGAAGTAGCAGGAGATGCTGCTGAACTAGTTGATCCATTTAATTACAGAGATTTATCTTATGCCATGGGAAAGTTACTTGCGGATGAAGCCCTGAGAAGTAGTTACAAAGAAAAAGGCTTACAAAGGGTAAAGAAATTTACATGGAAAGCATCAGCACACGAATTGCTTTCCATTTATAAGGCTCTTGCATAAACATAAAATCATATGGTTTATAGCATTTGATTGAGTTGTTTCTTTGTCACAAAACTGTCTTTCACAAGTTTCTTTAATTCGTCGTCAGTCTTTGCATGAAAAATACGGGCCCCGGAAAGTTTTGGATAAAGTTTTTGATAGCATCCAAATGTGTGTTCAGGACCATACTTTGATAAAATTAAGTTGGTTCCTTTAAAATAACTTGCTAATACTGATGTGCCTCCATGCGTAGATATAAAGTGTTCTGCATTGGCATAAACCATAAGCTGCAGGTGGTTAAAGTTCCTTGCATTCGCTTTATTTTCTTCGTAAAGGGCATCCATTAAGATCACCTCTGGGTAATTTGCCCGAATCCAGCCAATCTCGTTCAGCTCATAAATTTCACTATTGTCCATAGTGATGTGCTGTGCTCCTGGTCGATTGTAAATAATTGTATAATCGTCTTGAAGTGTGTCGAAAATAAATTGCAGCATTTCAATACTTAAAAAGCTGATCGGTGGACCGTTCCACTCCATATTATATCGGTTGGCCACAATCAATATTGGCTTTTCAAATACATAAACATTGTTTTTATATACTTCTTTCAGGGGAACAGGTATCCATTTTTTCATATTATAATTGTGGCTGTATAAAACCCTGGGAATATCAAAATTATAATTGCCCTCATTTGACCTTAAGTCGAAAACCTCTTTATGAGTTGGTGAAAAAAAATAAAACTCCTCCATATTGTGGCAACTGTGGGTCTCTTTTAAAGTGCCGTTCTTATAGTGCCAGTAAGCAAATGGCAACACAAATTGAAGTTCCGGACCAAATTCACCATTAAAGGCTATGGTTTTATATTTTCTTTTACTGATATAGTCGGTAATTATATACCTGCCTTGTCGTAAGTCACAATAAAGTGTATCGCGAATAAAATACCGAAGACTCTTATCCACATACCTGTACCTTGTATGTACGTAAGCCCCTAATATTTTATTAATTAATTTTTTCATTATTTCCCTTGTGGGTTATCGTAACCTCTTTTGTTTTTAACCGGTAGCAATTAATTCTTCTATCGCATTTGCACGACTTTCCCATGTGTGTTGCGTTGCCAACTTGATCCTGTTCTGTTGCAGGAACTCATTATCATTCCGTAGCGCTTCGTTGATTGCAAATGAGAAATCCTGTGCATTAGAACAATAGGTAACAAGATCATGGGTAAAATTTCTTAAATCGAGATTAAAATCCGTAGCCACTACAGGCTTACCTGCCCCTAAATATTCAAAAAGTTTCATTGGGAAAACAGTTGCACTATCTTCGTATTTTCTGAATGGAATAATCGCTACATCAAAACTTTTTAAAACACTGGGCATTTCTGCGTATGGTATTCTCCCGATAAAGTGCACATTGGGAAGCGAAAAAAAGTAGTCGGGTATCCATTCCTTGGAAACAGGGCCTGCGAAAACAAATGTTTTGTCTGCATTATTTTTAACTACTTCGCTCATCATTTCATAGTCAATTCTTTTTTCGATACTGCCAAAATAACCGACGATAGGTTTTTTAAATTGAGAAACAGATGTATGTTCAGGTAAATTTTTATTGGTTGCCAAAATACTGTGTTTTATATCCGCTGCATTGGAAACGAAATATGTTTTTGGATGGAATTTCTTCTTTTCATCCTGTAATTGTTTGCTGGTGCAAATCACTATATCACTATTCTGCAATAACTTCTGCTCGGAGATGATTCCGTGCTTTGTATCATAATCCATAACCAGGGGATCGATACAATGATAGATACGAAGCGTTGGTTGTATATATCTCGAAACATTGGGGTAGTGAAATACCCACGAATTGATATAAATGTAGCTGTCGATATTTTCTGCTTCGACAATTTGATTTATAGTTTTGGCTATTATTTTTTCATTGATACTGAGAAGCAAGCGATATATCATTCCTTCCGGCAAAAAATGTAGTGACCAAAGGGGAGGAACTACAACAATTTTAAGGTTCGGGATTTCGGTTTCAATAATGCCATTGTTCGCTCCCCGAAAAGCCTTCTCCCTGATTTTATAACCCTCGGTTTTTTTTGATCGAAATGCGTCTTTTGTAGTAAATGGATAATCCAGATAATAAACCCTGTTGTTGTTTTTTGCAAACTCCCTGGCAAGAATAAAGCTGACTGACTCAAATTGCTGATCGAATCTGCCATAACCAAAAATGAAAATGCACCTGTTTGTTTTCATGTCTGCGTAAATTGATGACATAATTTTTTTTAAGCCCTCAACCTATTTAAAATGATATTTTATGATTAAAATGCCACCATATACCTTTCCAAAAAGATTTTAAATGATTGGTCTGACGCTTCAATAAAAATGTAAGTGAATTCTTGGGTATTGTAAAAAGAATAAAATAAACCAGGAAAACCCCGAAACCGGTTAAGTGTATATTTCTTCTCATAAATAAAATTCTGTTTCGGGTTAAGTAGAAAGTTTTTAATGGACTTGTTTTTCCCGTTGTTACAGATTCTTTATGATAGATCAGGGCTTCGGGTTGGAAATAAATATTGTATCCATTTTTTCTGAATTTAACCGACCAGTCAAGTTCTTCATAGTATAGAAAGAACAATTCAGGAAGTAAGCCTACTTTTTCAATTGCTTTTTTGGAAACCATCATTGCGCCTCCATGAGCATAATTTGTTTTACTTAATACATCATACTGGCCTTTATCCCTTTCTCCGTTGCCTATCATTCCATTTCTACCGGTAAAAACGTTTACACGTTTGTAGCCTGCATATTCAATTATTCCCTTGTTAAAAAAATAATGAAATTTAGGACACACAATACCTGCATCCTCATTTTTTAGAAAAACACTCAACAGGGATTCAATTAAGCCGGGGGTAAACTCTGTATCATTATTGACAATAAAAAGGTAATCTCCATTTGCAGCTTTGATCCCAATATTATTTCCTGCACTGAAACCTAAATTTTTGGAATTTCTAATAATTTTAGCTGACGGAAAATTAGACAGAAGTGGAACAGTGGGATCGCTGCTGGATGCATTATCCACAATAATAACCTCGATATTTTTATAGGTATTTTTCTCTTTTATGGAAGATAAAAATTCACCGGTAACTACGGTTGTGTTCCAATTAAGCGTAATGATTGATACCAGCGGTAGCTCAGACATAATTTATACGGCAGGATTAAAATGAAAATTAAGCAAAATAACCTATACATCGTTTTTTTGGAAGATTGCCGCAGGTGTTTTAGCCATAATCCAAAAATCGTATAAGAGACTTGCTTTTCTTGCGTAGGAGATGTCTAACTCAATTCTTTCGTCAATTGACATTTCGGACTTACCGCGTTTTTTAATTTGCCATAATCCTGTCATTCCCGCTGGCGCCATGAAGCGTTCAACAAAATCATTGGTGGTGAGTGTTGCAGCTTCATATAATGGTAAAGGCCTGTTTCCAACCAGTGACATATCGCCCTTCACAACATTAAAAAGTTGGGGCAACTCGTCTAAACTTGTATTTCTTAAAAATTTTCCTACTCTTGTTATCCTGGGGTCGTTCGATATTTTAAAAAACCGAGCAGTTTCAGCGCTGTTATATTGATTTAAATGAGCTAAGGCCTCAATTTTTTTGTCGGCATTCACTTCCATTGTCCGGAATTTGTAGAACTTAAAGATTTTAAATCCGCGACCCGCCCTGTTGGCGTTGTAAAAAATAGGGCCTTTTGATTCAAACTTTATGGCCAAACTTATTATGATAAAAACAGGAGACAGAAGAATTAACAGCAGGGTTGCTAATGCAATGTCTACAATTCGTTTTACAATTGATTCTTCCGGTTCTACCTTAACCCGGTTTTGACTCCTGGTTATATTATATTCTTTGGATTTTTTAAGAAAGCTGATTTTGCTATAAAAATCAAATTGCCAGTTCGTCAGGTCAATAACATCGTCAATAATATCGTACTGAAAGGAAGATTCGTGTTTCAGTTGATCTCCATTGTAAATGATAGGGATATTGTCAAGTCCCCGATTTTTGAGATAAAAATAAAATGCCTTAATATCTTTTTCGTTATAGGGCAGATCGACAATGATGGCATCAACTATACTGCCTTCTTCTGATGAAAGAATTTTTTTTGCGGTTTCAAAGTCATCCGCTGCAAATCCCGATTTGAAGCTATCTGTTAATAAATTAATAGATTGATTATCGGTGCCTATGTAAAAAAAGCAAAGTGCAGTTTTGCTGGAAATGGTAGCTATCCGTAAATAGCTTTTCGATTCGTTTTTGGGTACATTCTGTAGAGTTTCGATTTGCATAACTTAGGGTTTTGATTAAAAGTGATTACCAACTGGATACGGTAGAGACTGTATTACCAATAGCAGCAATCAGATCAACGGGATTAAAAGGCTTAAAAAATATTTCGTCTACTTCGTATTCATAACATTTCTGTCGTAATACTTCTGTGTTTTCAGTAGCAAGAACAATAACAGGAACGCGAAATAACCTGCTGCTTTTAATATGTTCAATTAATTCCCAGCCTTGTTGTGGATGAAAATCAAGATCTACAATAAGAAAGCAGATTTTATTGTTTGTTCTCAACTGATGCATTGCCTGAAATACATCGTTTACAGGGACGAATTTGTATTCCTTTTCCAAAATAGTTTGCAACAGATAATTCATGGCTCTGTTGCCATTTACGCTTAGAACACTTTTGTGCATAGTACAATAGGGTTTGGTTCGATCAATCAACTAATCGTTTTCACATGCTAATTGGACTAAAAGCATTCAAAGGGGCGGAAATCTTCCATTGGTTCAATAGCTGAACAAATGGTGCAAACAATAATTGGAAATTTTCAGAAGGAATTGAACAAGGAATTAGGTCGTGGAATCGGGTCAATCACAGGTATTCATGAAGTCTTTTTAGTAGGACGTGTTTCAAGTTCGAAATTAACACAAATCAGTATTCCATACAATATTATTTTAAAGCTACTAAATTTATTGCCGTTATACTATTAAAAAACTTATGCCATGAGTTATTGATACAATAAATGAATAATGAAACTGATCACATTAAGTACAATGGCATAGCTAATCATGCCCTTCATTAACCAAACCGGAAGCCTTCCCATGCCTAAAGCCATCAACACAATCAATAGAGGTAGAAAATCCAGAGTAAAGCGTGAAGTATTTACCTGTTCAAATCCATTATTATGGTAGAATAGCTGTCCGATAAGTATAACTGCAATTGTTGTCCAGGCAGAAATCTTTAGAATTTTTGGCCAGTTGGCTTTAATACTTGCAATTAAAAAGGGGCTGGCGCAAAGCAGGGATGTACCCCAAAGGTCCATATCCTTAATATTTAAGTAGCCCTTTCCTTCAAACTGGATGTTGAAGCCCTTAATTAAGGTGCAATACAAATTGAAAAGAACATATCTAACGTTGAATATACCATACTGCTGAACCCTCTCCTTCAAAATTCCTATAAATACGATATGCTTATATCCCGAGTCCAGTGCATTCCCGTACCTTAAATAATTGTATGTAAAGTACATAGCGACAAAAAAACCAATGGTTCCAATAAATAAAGCAATGGACTTCAAACTTATTTTATCCTTATTGGTTTTGTGCAGGTAAAACATATAACCAAGCGCAAACAATACATATAAAATCGTAAACTGCCGGGTTAGAAAAGCACACCCGATAAATATACCAACAAGCCACCACCGGCGTCTTCCTAGAATTTCATTTATGGCTAAGAGCTGCAATAAGAAAGCTGTGATATGTGCAAAAGCGTATACATGATGACTTGTAAAAAGCGCATACCAAAAACCTGTCCCAAAAAAAACGGAAGCAATTATCCACGGAAAATATTCTTTCTCAATTTTTAATTTACAAAGAATATTGTATACCAAATACAGACAGATACATGACATTCCCGTTGCTATTGCAACAGTATTTACATGGGCTCCAAACAAAGCAACGAACGGGACTAAAATTAATCCTGGTAAAGGGGGATATGGCAAATAAAGTTTACCAGCAAAAAAAGATAAATCACCACGGTCAGCTGTAGCCGGCAAATTTAGATTTCCATTAAGTAAAGATTGTGCGAATTGGATGTAAGCATTGTGATTCCCGTCATTATAATAGAAATTGATGATAGCAGGGACCTGCAGAATAATAAATGCTGTGAAATAAATTGCCCAATCGATATAAGTTGGTGAATCAAATAAAAAAAACTTCTTGATACGGTACATAATTAAATTTTAATTCTCAGTAAGCGGATTGAGTAATTAAACGTTCTTTTTAGGTATTTTATATCGAACGGCGGTGGGAAAAAGTAATTCACAGGGTGCAATTCTCGGATATGCAATATTAATGGGTTTTGAAGTCTTTTGCTATTGTTTACGCAAATTTTGTCCGCAAAAGTACCATGCTGACTTCATAACTTGATTTTAATAATTAATGTAATTTAGATTTAATAACAATTAGCCTGGAAAAGTTGTGGTTTAATTTTTACATTTATCGCATTGACAACTAATAACCCGGAAACTTAAAACCAAGACATTGGTGAAAGCCTATATTCAGAAGACTTTAATTATTGACTACCCTAAATTGCAGAGCTATGAGACCTTTATCCATTCCCGATGATATTCAAAAATATTGGGTATCCGAATATGATGTAAATGAACTTGCACAGGAAACCAAACAGCTGTACCAGAATTTAATAAAAGGTTACCCCGATGTCACCATTGTAATCCCTGCCTATAACGAGGAAAAGACAATTGTCCGCACCTTAAATTCCATGTGCCGTAATGTTACAACATATCCAGTTGAGATTATAGTAGTTAACAATAATTCCAAAGACAATACTGCCCGGCTGGTCGAAGCTTGTGGGATTAGCTGCATCCTGGAAACCAGGCAGGGAATTATGTTTGCCAGGAACTGTGGCCTGGCACATGCAAGGGGTAAGTACATTATAAATGCTGATGCCGATACTATTTATCCAAATAATTGGATACAGGCTCTAATAGAACCGTTGGACAAAAATAAACGGGCAGCAGTGACCTATGGACGTTATTCATTTTTGCCGGAAAAGAATACAAAACGTTTAACGTACTTCCTTTATGAAACCGTAGCCGATATTTCAAGACGATTAAACAGGTATTTTAAAGACGAAGCCGTAAATGTATACGGTTGTTGTTCAGCGTTTCGTAAGGAACATGCACTGCAGGTTGAGGGGTATAATCACCCACCAGGAGCTACAGAAGATGGTTACCTGGCCCTAAAAATCAGAAATAAGGGATTCGGTAAACTATGGTATGTTAAGAGAGCTTTGGTGTGGACTACAGACCGACGTATTCATATTGATGGAGGACTATGGGTGGGCGCATTAAAAAGGTTAAAGCGGATCGTCGGACGACATTAATTTGTTCCCTTTAATAATCAGTTACATTCAACCATGTTTAAATGGGTGCCATATATACTTTACAATTCCCCAGGCTACAGTATACAAGCATCTCAGGTAATCTTTCAAACAAATGTGAATTGTAGCATTAAATTTGAATACAGCCCAATCAATTATGGGAAAAGTATTTTTATCCTCATTCCTGGCGGTCCTATCTATGAGTTCCTGTGCGCAGTTGCAAAGAATTCCTTTAAAAGCTTCGGAAAGTTTTGCCAATAGTAACGTTTCGCAAGGGGCAGATTTTTTAGTTGATGATAATGCTGCCACCAGATACCATCCAACTTATCCAGGTTATACTTCTCTTATCAAACCTTTTCGGACAACATTTCTTTTGAACGATTATTCACCTTGCGTAATAAAAAAATTAGTTTATTATGACGGAAATGGCAATGGTTACAACTGCCGGTTTATTTTAGTTCGTGCTGACAATGGGAAAGAGGTAGAGATCTTTAAGTTTACCGGCAACAAATACCTGGAAACGGTTGCTATCGATTTGCCGACAAGTCATCAATTTAGTGCTTCCAAATTAATTCTTGAAACACATTCGGGTGGCGACGGATATCCTGATGATATCCAGTTATGGGGAACCTATGCTGAAAAATCTAAAGTAGAAGAAACAAAACATTACCCAATAAAAAATTTTCTGGGTGTAAACCTCCATCCATGGGACTTTGATACTTTGGTTTATCCGGCAAAATATAAAGCATTGCTTGAATTAAGAGCTACCTTTCTTAGAGTTTATAGCGATGCCTATGCGGATAAAGATTCCGCAACCGGAAGGTATATGCTTAACCCCGAAAGAAGGGGTTTTCAGATCGAAAAAACTTTCGCATCTCTAAAAAAAGATGCCCCCTGGATTTCTGCTCATATTTGCTATCAAAATCAATCTTTACCAATTAAGCGAACGTGGACTGCAGCAGGGAAAGCATCGCATTTAAATTTTCCTTATGGATTTGATCGAAGCGATCCACTAACATATTCAGAAATTGCCAGGGATGCTTTCGTTTTAGCAACGAGAGGTGGAAGCAACATTAATCTCCCTGATTACCCGGTTTTTGTTTCCCCTAATTGGTGGGAAACTAAACAGCGAATGATCAAGGGCGGTAGATTTTACGACATTATTGAGGGAGGAAATGAATGGAACGCCTGGTGGGCAGGGCTGGATGGATATTTGGGCGGATCTCAATTGGCTGCTGCCTGGAGTGCAATTTATGATGGTCATAAAACATTAATTAAAAATGCCGGGGTTAAGAATGCTGATAAAAACATTATTGTTTCAAACGGAGGTGTTGCAAGTGACAGACCGGATATTTTATTTGAGGTCATTGATTGGAGTAAGGCCAATAGAGGACATAAAGGAGGCCGGGTCGACCTCCCATTTGATATTTACCAGTTCCACTGCTATCCATCGGCTGAAGGCCAATATGCAAACAGCAAAGGTGGGTTGCCACCCGAATTAGGGATGCTTCCAAAAGTTCAAAATATTGTCAAAACGGCGAATAAACACGGAAATGGTGTACGAACATTAATTGGTGAGTGGGGATATGATGTACACCCACAATCAACACAAAATGCGCCGGCTTATTCAAATTACAGTGCAGAGCAGTCGAGAGCTCATCTCGCTGTCAGGGCAATTTTGGGCTTTGCCCAGGCTGGAGCGTGGGGCGCTGAATGGTATAGATTATATCAGGATTGGCCGAATAGCATTTATGATAATGTAGGAGAACAATTTGCAACAATGGCCTTGCTCAGACAGATAGATGATAGTGCAAAAATTATCAAAAGAACATTAGTTGGTGATTATTTTAAACAACTATCATCGTTTGGAGACTACGTATTTAATGAAGCTATAAGAAGCGATTCTGTTCGAATATTAAAGTTTAAAAAGGGAAGTGAAGAAATGTATGCGATCTGGGCAGTTGAGGATGTCAAAATCAATTCAGAAACCAACAGGCCGGCGTATTTTGAAAGAAAAGGAGTCTATACTCTGAATGTAAAGGGAAGGCTTTATAGTTTTCAGGACGAGGGTAGCGGAAAATTAAAAGATCAGGATTTTAACGGTGGTTCGGTTGCTTACAATGCAAGGCCAGTATTTATTGTAGTAAAAAATTACTCGTCAGGTAAAAAATAACAAAGCTATATTTATTTGCTCCAACGTTTGTTCCAATACTATTTAAAAGAAGATACCTGAATTTTTCCGTGGCGTTCTGGCACTTTTAGTTTCTGGAACACCAGAATAGTGAGAAACATTATCAATAATAAAATCATCAACCCCCCAATTAAGGAAACATCTTTAAGGAAGTATCCAAGAATTAAAACCAATGCATGGACACCACATAATAGTTTAGCTGATAAACTATGACTCCAGCCATTATTGGTAAGTAAGTGATGAATATGGTTTTTATCAGGTGAGAATGGTGATCTTCCGCTCCAGATTCGTAATGCAAAAACCCGTAAAGTATCAAACACCGGGATTAAAACCACACTTAACGCGAAAATTGGCACATGTGGTAAAATGGGGAATTTTACGCCGGTATTTGCTTGAATAAGCTTAATACAAAGAACAGAAGTTACGAAGCCCAAAACAAGTGACCCGGTATCCCCCATAAAAATTTTTGCAGGATTGAAATTATAATATAAAAACCCCAGCAAACCCCCGCCAAGTGCAAAGGCAATAATAGCTGTATTGGCATCGCCGGAGAGGGTAAGAAAAATACCTAAAATAACAAGGCTCATAAAACCTAGTCCTCCGGCTAAACCATCAATGCCATCAATTAAATTAAAAGCATTAGTTATGCCTGCTATAGCAAGCACTGTTAATGTGTATTGGGCAGATGTAGATAGTTCATTGATGCCAAATAGTCCATTAAAACTGGTGATCCGAACACCACTAAAAGCTATTAATAAGGCTATTGCTATTTGTATGGCAAACTTATAACGGGCAGAAAGATTTTTTATGTCATCCATCATGCCTATTACA
>Ga0193740_1000243_pt1 | contig 15629 bp, 23 predicted proteins | sample L2s1metaG_FD_145072 | JGI IMG/M metagenome (GOLD analysis project Ga0193740, IMG submission 145072) | Soil microbial communities from a riparian zone of the East river system, Colorado, United States - L2s1 | ecosystem: Environmental > Terrestrial > Soil > Riparian zone | place: USA: East River... | reverse complement strand
GGGAGCCACTTATCCAAAGGGAGAAACACAGTTTGATTTCAAGGTGGGCGACTTTGAATACAACGCCCTGAATTATGAATATCTGTCTGTGGCCGGTTACAAGGCCGTCATCAGGGGCTCGGGAAGGATCATTGGCGGGCAGAGTGGGATTTATTTCAACACGTATGTAATTGATGGTGCTTTAGATGGAACCGGGATTGATAAAGTAAGGATGAAGATCTTCAATAAAAACACAGGGCACGTTTATTACGATAATGAATCGGGCGGTGATGCAGATGATCCGAAAACACCGGTTGGATTAAACAGTTCAATAGTTATTGGAGGTGTGAATAATGCTATTATAACTACAGGAACGATGAAAGAAATAAATAGCAATAACGTGGTCGCGCCAAATCTTGAACTAAAAACCTATCCTAATCCAAGTCATAGTAATTTTAAAATAGTGATTACAAGTACTAACAGCAATGACAAGGTTGTCCTGAAAGTAATGGACATTTTAGGAAGAGTAATTGAGCAAAAAGTAGCAGATCCAAATCAGGTTATTAGTCTTGGAGGTCCGTATCTTCCTGGAATTTATATAGTGCAGGCAGTACAGGGCAAGTTAAGGAAGGAAGTACGATTGAATAAGATCCCGTATTGATGGATTTGTTCACAATAAGTGATGCCAGTCTAATGGACTGGCATCTTTTTATTTACTCTACCATTCGTTTCAAGTTGTGCTTTCAATACCGTTCTCACAAAATTGTAAACTAGGACGCGATGATGAACTCATTAGTGATTGTGTGAATGGAAAATTGTTGCTGGTAATGCACCTTTTTCTTTATTTACGACATCAAAATGCGCCATCATTCCTGCTTCATGATGTTCCAGGATATGACAGTGATACATCCATCTTCCGGGGCGATCATCCGGCATCCATGCGATCTTCACTTTGCTTCTGGGTTTGAGATTATAAGTGTCCTTCCAGGCTTTGTACTCGGTATTCTTCCCGTTATTTTCGATCACCTGGAAAAAGTATCCATGCAAATGAAAAGGATGATCCATCAAACTTGTGTTGGAAATTTCCCATACCTGCACATCGCCAACATATACAGGTGCATCAACCGTATGCATTTCGCCATTCACTAAAAAATCAACACCATGCTTCCAACTCGGGCCGACAGAGAATTTTATATTTCTGGTCACTTCTGCATCTGCTGAAGCAATACTTTCAATCTCTCTCAGGCGAGAAGGAATGTAAGCACCAGAAGGCCGGAATTCCTTTACCATCACTTTAGCAAATGCATTATGTTTTGCCTTCAAAAAGGTCATGCGGTCATATGGCAATGATTCGATGTAAAACGATTCGCCTTCATTAAAACCGCCTGCGATAATTTCGATCCGTTCGCCGGGAGTTAGTAATATTTCTTTTATCTCTCTCGGTCCTCTATGAGACCGCCATCTGTCGCGATCAGTTTGAATGGACGTCCGCTTAAAGAAAAGCGAACATATCTTGCACTGGACGCGTTAATGATCCTCCATCTCTCCCGTTGTCCTTCATACATTTCAATACTAAAGTTTTCTTTTCCGTTAATGAGCAGCGTATCACCTTCACGTCCATCGTGTCTTTCTTTCCAGCGTTCAATAAGATTTCCTTTTGTAAAAGAATGATCTTTTGAGAGTTTCATGCCATCTATCATCAATACTCTTTCTTTGTCAATCACCAATTGCGAATCCTCTTCAACTATTAAAGCACCATACATGCCTTTTTCCATTTGCTGCGTTTCATTTTTATGTGAATGATACCAGAACGTGCCGGCATCGGGAACTTTAAACCGATAGGTGAAACTTTCACCCGGTTGTATTGGTTTTTGTACACTGTCAGTACCGTCCATCGCGGCTCGTAAACGTACGCCATGCCAGTGAATGATGGTTGGTTCGCTCAATTGATTGTTTACCTTAACGATGATGATATCGCCTTTTCTTGCTTTTATCACCGGCCCTGGTACAGATTCATTGAAACCCCATGCTTTTATCGTTTTGGTTTCAGAAAGCTTCCACTCAAATTCGGAAGCAGTTAATTCATAAAAGCGTTTCGTTTGCATAAATTGGTTTTGATTTTTAATTTAAAGAAGAGAGGTCCTGCGACCTCTCCGTTTACAAATTACCTGCTGGTTCCGCAAGCACAATTAGGGCCACACAAACATGGAGTACATGTGCAATTGGGATTGTGGTCCCGATAGCTATCGGGATTGTTTTGAATTGTAGTTGTCATAATTTTTGTTTTAACGGTTTTTGAATGTTTGACAACACAAAACTAGTTTGAGCCGGAGGTGCCGGCCTTATGCAATTGAGGGGAAGATGTACATAATTTTTGGATTCAGACCTGGTCTAATGACTTTCTCTTTTCAATACCAATTTTTTTAAAATGTGAAGGAGTTAATCCTGTCAGTTTTTTGAATTGTGAAGACAGGTGATGCACACTGCTGAATCCTGTTTGATATGATATTTCTGTAAGCGACAATTGATCATACACTAAAAGCTCTTTTACTTTTTCAATTCGTTGCAGAAGGAAATATTGTTCGATGGTCTTTCCTTCCACGGAAGAGAAAAGATCGCTGAGGTAACTGTAATCGTAAGGAATTTTTTTAGTGATGAAGGAAGAGAGTTTCAATGCCTGGCTGTCCATTCCAAGAGACAAGTATTCCAGGATGGCCTGTTTGATATCTTCAATAATTTTATTGACGCGTTTATCAATCAATTCAAAGCCCACAGATTTTAGAGCATCCGATAATTGATTAACCTGCTCTTTACTCAATTCTTTTTCTTCGATTTCCACCTCACCCAGCGAAATGTTGATGGGATGCAAATTCAGCTTTTCTAATTCGTCTCTTATTACCATCTTACACCGATGGCAAACCATGTTCTTTATATAAAAATGCATAAGCAAAAATAGGCACCGCTTATCGCATTAACCCCACTCTAACCCCCTGACCGGCTATTCACCTTAACATACTATTTGAAATTATTTAAAAAAAAAATTTGGCAGTTCAAAAATGTATCGTAATATTGCGATAGATATGGGCGCTACGAAATCATATGAATTTACAGCAAAGGAAAATAAGCTGGCAAAATATGCAAAGGCATTGGCACATCCTGCAAGGATAGCCATATTAAAAATGCTTGCTGCAAAAGCCACCTGCCAGTGTGGGGATATTGTTGAAGAACTTCCACTTTCACAAAGCACCGTTTCGCAACATTTAAAAGAATTAAAAGAGGCAGGACTGATCAAAGGTGAAATTGACGGTGCTAAAGTTTGTTATTGCATCGACGAAAAAGAATGGAAGGCAGCACAGGTTTGGATCAACCAGTTATTTGACAGCTACAAATGTGGCAGTAATAGTTGCTGATTTTTTTTGACCTTAATCATCGTAATATTTCGATAAACTTAAAATAAACATATCATGCAAACACAAAATGACGTAAAAGAAATGGTAAGGCAGAAATACAGCGAGATTGCATTACAGGACAAAGAGCAAAACGAAAGCTCCTGCTGCGGTTCAGGATGTTGCTCAACCGACGTGTATACAATCATGGCTGATGATTATACAAAATTAGAAGGCTATAATCCAGATGCGGACCTTGGCCTGGGTTGCGGATTACCAACACAGTTTGCCAGGATAAAAAAGGGAGATGTTGTGATTGATTTAGGTAGCGGTGCAGGTAATGATGCATTCATAGCAAGACACGAGACTGGAGAAAACGGAAAGGTAATTGGAATCGACTTCACCCCCGCAATGATTGAAAAGGCCAGGCATAACGCAGAAGTAAGAGGCTTTCATAACGTGGAATTCAGGCAGGGAGATATTGAAAAGATGCCCGTAACCGCAAATGTTGCAGATGTAATTGTAAGTAATTGTGTGCTCAACCTTGTGCCCAATAAAGACGGGGTTATTAAAGAAATATACCGGGTACTAAAACCTGGCGGACACTTTTCCATCTCCGACATTGTTTTGGAAGGTGTTTTACCAAATGAAATAAAAGAAGCTGCTGAAATGTATGCGGGTTGCGTTGCAGGAGCAATTCAAAAAGATGTGTACCTGGGCTTGATTGAGGCAAACGGATTTAAGAACATCACCGTACAAAAAGATAAAACGATCACAATACCCGATGATATTTTAAAGCAATATTTATCAGTGGAACAACTTGCTGCTTTCAAACAATCAGGAACAGGTATTAGAAGCATCACCGTGTATGCAGAAAAACCAGCGGAAGAAAATAAAAACTGTTGCGGCCCTGAATGTTGCGACTAATCCTAAATAGTAAAAAATTTTAAACAAAAAAGTCATGAACGTTAACAACGGCAAAACAGCTAACAATGAATCACATCATGGTGCTGAGCTTTGTCAATCATCTTTCGGTAATTTGGATCACGAAGTGGTGAACTCGCACAAATGCAATCAAAGACCATTTTCTACTTCTGATCTGTGGAACATTCACAAACAAAAAAGGAAATTTACGGTAGGTTCCACCTTCAACCTGCTATAAATCAAAATTGACGTACTGTCGTACATGAATAAATACATATCGGATTGCAGGAAACTTTTGCACTTGTGTTTTGCAGCACAGGTGCAATCGTCAATTATTAACTAAAAAGAGTCGCCTTCGCAATTTCTGTGTATAAATTTTTTCACTTGAATCCAACAAAATGAGAATAGCCCTGTTCAGTGACATTCACGCTAATTACCCGGCACTGGAAGCATGTTTAAAGAACATTGAAGAGCAAAAACCTGATGCCGTGTATTGCCTTGGTGACCTAGTGGGTTATAATATCTGGCCAAATGAAGTGATTAACGAAATCAGGCGAAGGCGCATTCCAACCATTGCCGGCAATTACGACCAGGGGATTGGGCTTACAAGTAATGACTGCGGATGTGCCTACAAAACAGACCGGGAAAAAGAGATGGGTGCCATTTCTATTTCCTATACCAATTCAATTGTTAATGATGATGAAAGGAATTACTTAAGGACTTTGCCGACCCACATCAGGATAGAATTCCAGCTAAATAATGATAAGCTGAATTTGTTGTTAGTTCACGGCAGTCCCAGGAAGATCAATGAATATTTGTTTGAAGACCGCGATGAAAAAAGTATGCTGCGGATTATGGAAGGGGCAGATGCGGACATCATGTGTTTTGGTCATACGCATAAGCCCTATCATAGGATTTTACCGGCAAATTCCGGGGAATATCCACATTACCGTCATGCCATCAACATTGGTTCCGTTGGCAAACCAAAAGACGGAGATGCAAGAGGATGCTATGTTCTGCTAACCCTGCATGCTAACAGTTCTATCCATAACAAAGAAGCAATAAAAGCAGAATTTTTCCGGTTTGAATATGAAGTAGAAAAAGCTGCCAGAGCTGTAGAAGACAGCCCGTTGCCGAATGAGTATGCGGAAATGTTACGAAAGGGCATTTAACAGCAAGAATTTAATTTGCTGTAAAATGCAATGAATAACTGTTGCGAGTTATGTTGAGAAATTAAACATACCGGTAACAAATAGCATTGATATTCATTCCCGCTCCAACCGAGGCAAACAACACCACATCTCCCGAATGCAATTTATGATCAGGATCCTGATCCTTTCGAATGAGATCAAATAAGGTTGGTATAGTAGCTACCGAACTATTTCCCAAAAATTGAATGCACATGGGCATTACATCTTTGGGCACCGGTTTTTCGTATAATTTATAAAAAGCATTCACAATGGCTTCATCCATTTTTTCATTAGCCTGGTGAATAAAAATTTTCTTAAGATCAGAAATATCCATACCGGTTTTATCAAAACAATCTTTCATGGCCAACGGCACATGCTTTAAAGCATACTCATACACTTTTCTGCCCTTCATTTTCATAAACAACGTTCCCGGCTTGTGAACAGGATTACTGGATTTGCCCATAACCAAAAAACCGGTTTCCTCTGTAGTATGGCTTAACGCACTTGAAGTAAGTATACCACCCGTACTTTCGATATATTCCAAAATAACAGCTCCTGCCCCATCACTAAATATCATGCTGTCCCTGTCGTGTTTATCAATCACCCTCGACAAAGTTTCTGTTCCTATTACTAACGCTTTTTTGGCCATGCCGGCTTTGAAAAATGCATCCGCCTGCATCAGTGCCAATATCCAACCGGGGCAGCCGAACAAAACATCAAATGCCATACAGGAAGGGTTGGAAATTCCCAGGCGATGTTTCACCCTGCTTGCAATCGAGGGCACGGTATCAACCTGGATACTATTATGAAAAACATCGCCAAAGTTATGAGCAACTATGATAAGGTCTAACGATTCAGGATCGACACCGCTATCCTGGATGGCCAATGCCGCAGCAGAAGTTGCCAGGTCTGAGGAATTCAGCTGGTCAGGGGCATAACGCCGCTCCTCGATGCCAGTGATCTTAAAAAACTTGTCGATGATAACCTTGTTGGCAGCAGGAATAGGCTCGCCATCTTCGGTGTAGAAATGCTCATTGATAAAATCAGAATTCTTAACGACTATGTCAGGAATATTTGATCCCGACCCGGTAATAACTGAACGCTTCATGAAGAAATAAACTATACTGTTTTAAGCCTGATAAAAATTATTATGAGACCAAAAGTTAAGAAATGTTTTGATGCAGTTTCATATTGGGAAAGGCCCGGGCAAAGAATCATTAAAAAGAATCCACTCTTTTTTTGGCTTTACACATCATTTATTTTCTGGATGAAACGGTGTAAATAATCCTTGATAAAATGGTGAAACATCAGATCCACTCCCTTTACAAGCCTTTCCTCCTGGTGTTTTTCTAATATATTCCTTGCGATTCCCTGCAGTTCCTGCTCCAGGGTGGTTGCAAACTGTTTTTTTAATTGCTGAAACCTAAACTCTTCACATCGCCGGCTTACGTTTGAAACCGATTGTCCAAATGCATTATACACGGAAAAGAGCTTTTCAGATGCCCTGTTGTGAAATTCAACCTGCATTTGTTCGCTTACATTACTCATATACCGTAGCAATAACCCATAATAACTTAATTCTTTCTAAAACGGTAAGCATTTATCACCCCGTTGCCTACCTTATACGATCCCTTTTGTTCGATTTTTGGAGGAGCTACTTTAACTGTTAGTTTCAGGTTGTTCAACAAAGTTTCATTCAATCCTTTAATTGCATTTTGTGCAGCATCATCTTCCATTTCCACAAATCCGAAACCCCTCGATACATCAGTGAACACATCTTTTACCACTTCTGCAGATTTCACTTCTCCATAAGAGGAAAAAATTTCTCTTAACTTTTCATTGTCAATAATGCTATCAAGATTTTCAACATAAATATTCATACAAATAATTTGATTGTTTAAAATTTGAGGAGGGCAAAAAGTAATGAGCATACGTTCATTCAATACCGGAGCCAGCAGCCCAAATGATTCGTGTAAAGGTAACTGATTTACACCAGCGGGATATCCGCCTATCTAAACATTAACACCAACCCGAATCAACGATTCATTTCCTGTTAGTAGTGCGTAAGAAATAACACATATTCCGCTTAAATAAACCTACCTTACATTCAATATCCTTTCATGCGTCAACTTACCATTACTCAGTCCATTACTAATCGTGGTTCGCTTAGTTTAGACCGTTACCTGCTTGAAATCGGCAAGGTGGGAATGATTAGCGTGGAAAGGGAAATAGAATTGGCACAAGCAATAAGGAACGGTGATAAAAAAGCATTGGATGAATTGACCAAGGCCAATCTACGGTTTGTGGTGTCGGTTGCCAAACAATACCAGTTTCGTGGGCTTTCTCTTTCCGACCTGATAAACGAAGGAAATCTGGGTCTTATTAAAGCTGCAATGCGTTTTGACGAAACCAAAGGTTTTAAATTCATTTCTTTTGCCGTATGGTGGATAAGGCAAAGCATTATACAGGCATTGAGCGACCAGGCAAGAATGGTAAGGTTGCCATCGAACCGGGTGAATCTTGGCAACAAGGTCCAAAGAACATTATCACATTTGGAACAGATCTATGAAAGGACACCTTCTTCCGAGGAGCTGGCAACTGAAATGAACATTTCCGAAGAAGACCTGCGATCAGTTAATGATTATCACATTAATTACGTAAGCCTTGATAGTCCTAACCCTATCACCGGCGAAGAAAGCATGTTGGACAATATGATTGATGAAGAAGCCCGGGGAACTGATGGAAATGTGAACTATAGCCAGTCGCTTAAAATTGAAATAAAACGTTGTTTGAAAACACTAACCGAAAGGGAAAGAAATATACTTTGTTGTTTTTTTGGTATTGGGGTTCCTGAAGCACTAAGCCTGGGTGAGATTGCAGTACAACATAACATGACAGGAGAGCGGGTCAGGCAAATAAAAGATAAGGCGATCATGCACCTGAGAAACCCAAAAAAATCACATTTATTAAGGGAATATCTGTAATAATGTTTTTACAGCAGGCTGCTGATCAAAACATAAACGGCCGATCCCACAAATAATATCATCAGGAACATTGTTATGAGTGCCGGCACCAATTGAAAATGATCTGTATTTTCTTGTTTTATATCCTTCGCAATCTTTGTGATTTGTACCATACCTGAATACTTTAAAATACCGTGCCACCATTGATGAGCATGTCTGAAAGTCTTGATGAATGAAAGATTACATTCTTGTTGGCTTTTAATAATGCATCTTTACACATACCGTCTTTGACAATATATTTTAATTATAAAACCGTAGTATGTATACAAACATTTGGTCTAAATACTTACCGATTATTCGAATTGTAATGAAACGTTCATTAGCTGCTGAACAAATACTCACTTTAAATGCCCCGGATTTTGAAAGGGCAGGAATGAAACGAAAATCCGGCTATAAATTTTCTTTCAATTTAAAAGCAGGAAAGCTGAAAAATGTGATCATTGATCTTCCGCTGGCATCAAGCCTTGCAGCAGTATTAATAGAAGACAAGGTGGTAAATGAATTGATTCAGGCAAATGAATTTTACATTGCACTTGGCCCAAAATATGAACTTACTATCAGGCATATTCCGCAACCTGTAGCCGTTCCCGAAGAAAAATAATCCCTCAATAGTTTATTATCGAGGGATGGAATAGCGGGTTATGCAGTTGCATTTTCAAAAGGATGTGCAACCGCCGGTATCTTTAATCCTATTAGTTTGTTGATGCTTTTTAAATTGCCCATTTCTTCTTTCCCATCGCAGAAAGAAATGGCGATCCCGGTAGCGCCTGCCCTGCCGGTACGTCCGATACGGTGTACATAGGTTTCTGCTACATCAGGTAAATCAAAATTGATTACATGTTCCAATGCATCTACGTCAATACCTCTTGCTGCAATATCAGTTGCTACCAGTACTTTTAATTTGCCTCGTTTAAAATTACTCAAAGCATTTTGCCTGGCAGATTGTGATTTGTTACCGTGTATAGCATCGGCATGTATGCTGGCTTTCTTCAGCTGTTTGGCAATCTTGTCTGCACCATGTTTGGTGCGGGTAAACACCAGTGTGCGCTGCATATTATTTTCATTCAACAGGTGAACCAATAAGGATTGTTTCTGTTGTTTGGGAATAAAGTAAACAAATTGTTCAACCATTTCTGCAGCGGTCGATACAGGAGTTACTTCAATTCTTACCGGGTTGTGTAATAAAGAACTTACGAGTTGTGCAATTTGTGGCGGCATAGTTGCCGAAAACAGCATCGTTTGCTTTTGCTTAGGTAATGCTTTAAGTACTTTCTTTACATCATGAATGAAGCCCATGTCAAGCATACGATCTGCTTCATCCAATACAAATAATTCAAGATGGTCCAGGTGCACATAGCCCTGATTCATCAGGTCGAGTAATCTGCCGGGAGTAGCTATTAAAATATCTGTTCCATTACGCAAAGCAAGGGTTTGTGCATGCTGTGAAACACCACCAAAGATCACTTCCTGCGTAACACCGGTGAAGCGTCCATAGGATTGAAAGCTTTCATGGATTTGTACGGCTAGTTCTCTTGTGGGAGTTAATATCAGTGCTCTCGTATGCTTATAACCGTTGTATTGCTTCCGATCGATTAATTGTAAGATGGGAAGTGCAAATGCAGCAGTTTTACCGGTACCTGTTTGTGCCAGGCCCAGTATATCTTTTCCATTTAATGCGGGAGGAATGGCTTGTACCTGAATGGGTGTGGGTATGGTATACCCTTCTTTTTGAAGCGCTTTTAGCAAAGGCGCTGTCAAACCTAATTGTTCAAATGACATTAATAAAATTATTTTCGTTTAAAATAGCTCTTGTGAGCGTTTGGTCTCTTGCAAGGACCAGATGAGCTTCTACGGATAGGGAAGAAATTTATCTAAGTCGATTAATAAGAGATGGTAAAGATACTTATTTATTTAGCCAATGCAATGATAAAGAAATGATATTGTATCGAATTCTCATTTAGTTAAAGCTATATATAAAAGGGCGAAGCCTTCTTCACTTGTGCATTGACAAAAAATTAATAGGTGAAAACAATAACCGAAAGAAACAAATTAGCTATTGCGAGCTGATGTCTCCAATTTTCGATAGGTGCTTCGTGGTGTATTCCTTTCCAGCAAGCGGAATCATATCTTTCGAATGTCCTTTCTCAATGTATTTCCTCAGGAACTCTTTTTTGGAATCTTTATAGGAGCGCACCATTTTTAATTTATAAAGTACGTAAATATATATCCACGCAAGATCAATTTGCGACGGCAGAAAACCTGCGCGGGCACTTCCAGGATATAGGTGGTGATTATTATGCCATTCACCGGCTAACAACCCGGGCCGGCTTTGATTGATCGAAAGATTGCGCCTGTCGAAATCGATACCATCCCTGTGCTTTGCATGCCCTCCGCCGTGACCAGTATAATTGAATGCACGTACCAAAACAAACCAAACTAATGCCGCTGTGAACAATGCGCAGGCAAGTGCATGCCCGCCAATAAGAAACAAGACACCATACCAAAACGACCAGTTTAAGGCCCAAACCCTAAGCGTATATAAGGGAGAACCCACCGATCCCCATTTTTGATATTGCTTATATGAGTTAAGTTGTACCCCGGTATGTTTCATAAAGTGCAGCACTTTTTTATAAGAATCTTCACTTAAATCCGGGGATACCCGCTGATGGTTGAATTCTGCAAGCATGCAATACAAAAAACCAGCCTGGGGGTTATAAGGATCTCCTGGTAAGTCCGACTGGGAATGGTGGACATGGTGTGAGACCACATACACTTCTTCCGGCAACGTTCTGATCACTAAATTTTGTGTAAGGATACGCCACAATGGATGGCTGAATGTAAAAGATTTGTGAGTACAATAACGATGCAACCAGACGGTACCGTGGGTACCCATGATGACCATGCTATACACAACGATCGCAGCTACCAGCCACCATGAAAAATAATGGAATAGAAAAAAGTATAGAAAAGGAAGTATGGATGCGATCATCAGAAAACTAATTAACGAAATCCAATTCTTTTTTGTTTTGAAAATATTGATTCTTGAAAAGGTTTCAGACCAAAGTTGTTTCGTTGTAGGGATAATCAACCTGCCTTTTTCGTCCCTCCAGCCATAAGAAGGCTTTTGAAGTAGTGTATCAATAAATGCCATGGTTAAAGTAAATAAGCTGTGATAAGATATTGTATAGTTCCAGGGAGTAGGTTTAAAATTGATGGAGATTGTGGTGAGTTAACAAGTTTCGGATATTGCTTTTCTAAAACTTACAATGAATCGCCTGATAGTTGATTCACGTTCACTTGCCTTTCTGGTGGCAATTTTGGTTTTTTGATATTCCTCATTTTGCACATTTTTGAGTGCTGCCAGTAAAGCATTTTGCGTAAGGTCGTCAGTGTAATTCCGCGAAATTTCAAGTGCTTCAAAAAAAAGTAATTCTATTTTCAAGAACTCGCTTTCTTTATTCCCAAGAGCTCGCAAGGTTTTACTTATAACATTAAGTCTTTCACGGTGCGTTGCCGAAACAGAAGTGATCATTTGATTAGTTCTATAAGTTTCTTGATTCTTCCGATGAATGAAACATCGTTACCCCGATAATCTTCCCTTCTATCACAGACCCATGAAGTGTTAAAATGGCTGATGCTGCCTGTTTTTCCACAGGCATACTAATGAGAGCACGGCCTGTGGAACGGTTATTCCATTTATCCCGCACTAATTCAACCTCTGTCACCTCTCCAAAAGGTGTAAACAACCTTCGTAAGTCCGCTTCAATAATGTTTAAGTGAATATTGGTTATCTCGATGTTCATATAGACTACACTGGTTCGAAACAAACGCTAAACTTTCTTAATATTTGCGGCGTTTAACCCTTTAGCACCATTCTCTATATCGTAGCTTACCTTATCATTTTCAATTAAACGCTCCTGTAATTGGTTCACGTGAAAAAACAAACGTTCACCGCTATGCCTGTCCCGGATAAAACCAAATCCTTTTGATTCATTGAAATATTCTACTACTCCTTCGTTTATTTCGTTCTCAGGCTCGTCTTGTTGCCTGCGTACACCGATTTCAATCTCTTCAGCGTTGAAGATCTTCCTTTTGCCCGGATCGGGTGGAGCAGAAGTAATGTTGCCGTTTTCATCAATATACGCCATCATATCATCTAACGATTTTCCTTTTGATGCATTTGCTCTGCGCTCTTCCAGTTTTTCACGCTTTTGTTGTTTTTGTTGCAGGCGTTGTTTTTCTTTTTCTCTTTTATTGAAGGTTTCTTTTGATCGGGCCATAGATTTAATTAAGATGAATAAATTTCTTTTACACAAAAATGGAATCATCCAACACTCTTAAAACAGTAAAGACCTCCACTGAAAGAAGGTCTTTACAAGTAAGGTTTACCACCTTTTCTTAAAACCGTTATCGCTTTTAAAACCATTGTTTCGTGCTGGTCTGTCTTCTTTGGGTCTTGCTTCCATTACTTTGATATTTCTACCGTCAACAGTGCCGTTGTCCAATTCAGCAATTGCTTTTTTGGCTGCAGTGCTATCACTCATCTCTACAAATCCAAAACCCTTGGAACGGCCCGTGAATTTGTCCATGATAACTTTAGCAGAGGTGACATCTCCGTACGGAGTAAAAAAACCTCTTAAGTCTTCATCCTGTACGTTGAAGCTTAAGTTCGAAACATAAATGTTCATACATTCTATTTTTAAATTACAAGGACTGAGAAAGCAAGGAGCAGAGACTAACTAAATGCGTTCGCGGATAATTAATGTACTGAATGCGTAGCTCAATTAACAGAGTGAAGGTAGGTTTTATTTCTCCAATAATAGCTAAGGAATTGCCAATGGTGCAATAATTAATTGCCATCCATTAATAAATAAATTGGAAGTAGAATTTAGAAATTCTTTAAGAACAGGCAGCACACATCTTTTCTACTACCGACTTCCATTGGCCCTGGTCTTTGGGTGCCATCAAAATTTCAGTGCCTAAACGGTTACAGGCGGCCTCCTCGTCATAATTATTTTCAGCCAGTAACATAATCACGGGTATTAACCGGTACATATCGTCTGTCTTTAAAAGTTCAAGCAAATCTGTTCCGCTAAGCCTCAGAAATTTAGGTGTAAGGATAATCAGGTCCGGATAAGATTCTCCCTTTTTCACGTGCTGTAGAAATTGAATCAGGTCGTAACCATTTGGTACCGTGATCAAAATATTTTTTGAATCTATCGTATGCAAAATATTTTCAAAAAGCCGGGTTGCTTCAATGTCATTATTTACAAAGAGGAAGTACATAACCTGGTGAAACTACCGTTACGGTTGAATAGTTAAATGCTTTTCAATGGAAACTGCGATGGAGCTGATAAGAGTTTGTGCCAATTGATTTTCTGCCGGTATATCCTTAAAGCCGTCCTTACCGCTATAATTTAAATGACCGTCCGGAAGAAGTTGAAGTAATTCAGCATCCATCACTCTGATATTAAAATTCAGTTGCCCTTGTTGGGAAATAATGGTAACAATTGCATCGTAGATTTGATGATTAAATGAAAAGCGGGTTGTGAAAACACGAGCCATAACAGCAGGTTTAAGGTGAAAGAATTGAATCGTTTGCTGTTAACTTGAAAGTATAGACAGGATTAACAGAAGGATACTTTACCAGTCACAAGGTAACCCTATAAAACGGCACGACCAATTAAAGTTGATATGTCGACAGCGTCTCCCACACTAATTTAATTTTGCAGATCATTACCATTTAAATCAACTATCTTCGAAACCAGCATTTGAGTCTTTAGCACCTAGTATTGAACTACTCCCACACCATTTTACTCTGCTTTCGTCTCAGATATTAAAACAAACTTATGAACTTGTATGTTTCAAATTTAGGTGATCAAATCACGGACGAATCACTCCGGGCTATTTTTGCCACGCATGGAGCGGTGAATTCGTCTAAAATCATTAAGGACCATGTTACCGGGATATCAAGAGGATTCGGCTTTATTGATATGCCAAATGATTCAGAGGCGCATAACGCAATGGAAAGAATTAATGGCATGGTTGTTAATGGACGAAATGTTTCCGTAAAAGAAGCAAGACCAAGACCTGAACCTAGAGGAACATTTATTGAACGCTTAAAAAACTGGTAGGTCAATCGGTAAGCGTTTTGCAATTTTTTCTCCCATTTATTAATACAACATTTGACCATGAACCCGGAGCAAATAAAAAAATTCGTTGAAACGAAGATTACCAAAGGCGATAAATATGTAAAAATTGAATTCGGTAAGCGGGAACCTATTTATGGTATCTTTATAACAGACCAGGATTATAAAGATTTGAGCGCAAAAAATTTCTGGCGTATTGTTACCAGCAAAAATTTTGACGCTTACAACAAAAGCAAAGACGTGAACCTTGCCCGGTTATTCAATGGGTCAGAATTTTCCAAACTCTCCCTGTTATCGGAGGAGTTTTAATCCAATTTTATTCAATTCATGAGTACCTATTTTTCCAAAGTGATAAAGGCCGGCGACAGACTAAGAGAATTTAATTTCCGGCAAACCAATATTAATGACAATTCACGCTATACCATTGATGTTCCTGATGACAAAGGCAACAGGATTATGTTCAGCATTTACAAAAATGCCAGTTCCGAATGGAAAATTTCGGCACAGCTAATGCCAATGTGGGTACATGATGCTGAATCGGAACTTGCAATGGCCATTGAAGAAAACGAGAACAAAGAAATAACAAAAAAAAGCAGGTGAAATTGCACCTTTTTCGTGTGTCACTGTTTTATGCTTCTCTTTTAATCCATGGCCTGTACATCATAAATTCAGAGTTTTATAGTTCTTTTTTTGATCTCCCAAAACCAAACCTTACCTCCCATGCCGTACTTGCGGATGTTCCCTGGCGAACAAAAAATGGATGAAGTGTTTATTTCGAAAGTTTATTCAGAGAGTGTTTTAGGAAATCACTTTGTTGAAGTAGAAAAACAAAGAATGCCGGAAAGGCATGCCATTATTATCAGTAATGCAACCACGTCTCCAATTTTGAAATTTATCCGCCCACTTCATTTGCCGAGGTTTACTAATTAAACGGCAGTCCCGATCAGGTAATCATTTAAACATTCAACTAGGGTAGTA
>Ga0193740_1000242_pt1 | contig 15642 bp, 12 predicted proteins | sample L2s1metaG_FD_145072 | JGI IMG/M metagenome (GOLD analysis project Ga0193740, IMG submission 145072) | Soil microbial communities from a riparian zone of the East river system, Colorado, United States - L2s1 | ecosystem: Environmental > Terrestrial > Soil > Riparian zone | place: USA: East River... | reverse complement strand
CGAAATATGATAGCCATCAATTTTTTACCTCTGGGCATATTTATCTGTCGGGATTTTTTTCCAATCATAGTATTGTGTTGGATGGTGCTTTGCAGGAACGGGATACATTGAGGGCATTATTCAGCAACCGATTTCCTTATTCAAGAGGATATAATGAGGTTTACTTTTCAAGCATGTGGAAGCTTGGCGCTAATTATCATTTCCCTATATGGGTTCCTGATTGGGGTTTTGGAAATATTCTTTATATCCAGCGAATTCGTGCCAATGCTTTTTATGATCTCACAAGAGTTTATTCAGATAATAAAAAACTATCAGCCGATCAGCGGAGTGCAGGTGGTGAAATTTATTTTGATACCAACTGGTGGAATCAATACCCGCTGACTTTTGGTTTTAGGATCAGTGCACGATTGGATGCCGACCTGGTAACACGTCAGAAAGGAACATATTATGAGTTTATTTTGCCCGTGAGTATTATACCAAGATAGCTTATAAAGAAGCAAGAGATTCTTCGATCGCTTTTATTTTCGCTTCTGCATCGGCCTTTTTCTTTTTTTCAATTTCAATTACTTCAGGTTTTGCATTTTGAACAAAACGTTCATTGCCGAGTTTCTTTTCGACGGATATAAGAAATCCTTTTTGGTATTCGAGGTCTTTTAAAAGCTTTTCTCTTTGGGATGATTTATCAATTTCTTGTTCTGTTTCGATTTTTACTTGATAATTTCCGATAGGGAAAGTTATGGTTGTTGTAGTGGTAGTTGAGGAAGATGTTATTTGAGTATTAGATTTTAGATTACCTAAATCTATTTGAGGTACGTTAAGTTGTTTTTTTATTATATCATAGATAGATGTATTATCTCCAAAAGCTTGTTCATGAATAGAAAGACTTAAAATTGGTACATTCTTCATATTAAGCATTCTTGTTGCTTCTCGAAAACTAGAAATTAGTTGTTTTAGTTTTTCTCCAAGTTTTAAAGATATAATTCTTGTGTCTTGAACATTAGTACTCTGCCTGATACAAAGATCGTCATTCAATTGTCTCTCTTTTAGATGATGATAGACTTCTTCTGTAATAAACGGCATAAAAGGATGTAGCAATAACATTAACTCTTCAAAAAAGTAAACTGTTTTTTCATAAACAGGTTTTTCTATTGGCTGTTCAAAACCAGGTTTTACCCATTCCAAATACCAGCTGCAGAAATCATCCCATATCAATGAGTAAATTGTTTTCAACGCTTCGCTCAGACGAAAATCTTTATACAAACTTTCTATTTGCGATTTTGCTTCATTCAACCTATTCTCAAACCAATCAATAGCAAAATTCTCTGTGGTCTGTTGACTGTCGACTGTTGACTGCCTTCCTTCCCACATCTTCACCAGCTTCAACGCATTCCAGATCTTATTATTAAAATTTCTTCCCTGATCGCAACTGCTATCATCAAATAAGAGATCATTACCGGCAGGAGATGAGATCATAATTCCAAAGCGAACTGCATCGGCTCCGTAGCGATCGATCAGATCCAATAAGTCAGGGGAGTTACCAAGACTCTTACTCATCTTTCTTCCTTGCTTATCCCTTACCATTCCTGTGAAATAAACATCGCTAAATGGTTTTTCATTCATGTATTCCATTCCCGCCATGATCATTCTCGCTACCCAAAAGAAAATAATATCCTGTCCTGTTACGAGTACAGAAGTTGGATAATAATAATTAATGTCCTTATTATTGGGCTGCGTTATCCCATCAAATACTTCAATAGGCCAAAGCCATGAAGAGAACCAGGTGTCGAGTACATCATCATCTTGTCTTAGTTGTCCTTCAAGTTTTAAGTTTTGGCTTTTGAATTTTGACTTTGCTTCTTTTTCATTTCCGGCAACAACAAATTTTCCAGCTTCATCATACCACGCAGGAATTCTCTGTCCCCACCAAAGTTGACGACTGATACACCAATCCTTTACATTCTCTAACCAGTATTTATAAGTAGCCAAAAATCTTTCTTCAGGATGGATCTTTACATCGCCGCTTAAAACTGCATGCAAAGCTTTTTCAGCAAGCGGTTTCATTTTTACAAACCACTGAGTAGAAATGCGAGGCTCAACAACAGCATTTGTTCTTTGTGAAAAACCAAGACGGGTTGTGTACTCTTCTTCTTTGATCAATAAACCATCGGCCTTTAATTTTTCAATTGCTTTTTTTCTTGCTTCAAACCTGTCAAGACCGACAAATACCTGTGCCGCTTCACTCATTGTGCCATCCGGGTTCAATGTATCTATTGTTTCAAGATTATGTTTTAAACCGAGATTGTAATCATTGATATCATGAGCAGGTGTAATTTTTAATGCACCTGTTCCAAATTCTTTGTCTACATACTCATCAAAAATTACAGGCACTACACGATTTACCAGTGGCACGATCACTTTCTTTCCTTTTAAATAGGCATAACGTTCATCGTCAGGATGTACACATACTGCTGTATCACCCATGATCGTTTCAGGGCGTTGGGTAGCTATCGAGATAAAATCTTTAGTTGGTTTTCCAGAAGCATCAGCAACAAAATACTTTACATAGTAAAGTTTGCCTTGTAGTTCTTTATATTCAACTTCTTCATCACTCAACGCAGTTTTTGCAGCAGGATCCCAATTGATCATTCTTGCGCCCCGATAAATAAGCCCTTTGTTATATAAGTCAACAAAAACTTTTATAACCGCTTTGTAATAATGATCATCCATCGTAAAGCTGACACGATCCCAATCAACACTGCAGCCAAGCCGTTCGATCTGGTTATAAATGATGCCGCCATATTTTTCTTTCCACTCAAAAGCATATTTTAAAAATTCTTCGCGACCGATCTTATTTTTATCAATACCTTTTTCTTTCAGCATCTGTACCACTTTTGCTTCCGTAGCAATCGAAGCATGATCACTACCCGGCACCCAGCAAGCGTTAAACCCACTCATCCTGGCTTTGCGAACAAGAATATCCTGCACAGTTTCATTTAGCGTATGCCCCATATGCAACACACCCGTAACATTTGGTGGAGGGATCACAACAGTAAAAGCCTTCCTGTCATCAGGAGTAGAATTAAAATATCTTTTCGACTTCCAATGAAGTGTCCATTTTTCTTCTATAGATCCCGGTTCAAAGTTTTTCGATAATTCCATTAGTTCGATGCTATTTTATTTTGTCAGCTGATGTACTACTATTAAGCTTCCGTTGTGTCACTCACTTATAAATTCTGTTCGCTATTGAGCTGATTAGAATTACAGGAGTACAAGAGTGCGACGCAAGGGACGGTGAGGGATACAATGCAGCTAAGTACATAAAAATCCTAACCGGCGGCAAATTTACCTTCTTTCAGCTAGATAATGAAACTGAAAGAAGCCTTTGAAGGGATGAAAATTTAATCTGTAAAAACCGTTTTTTACAGGGCGAAATACTTACTTTGAAGTGCAATTTTTTTTATGGAAAGAACACTTTACTCATGGCACAGCCCATCGCTGAATAAAGATATGCCGATCGCTATTTATGGTCATTATGGTTTTTCTTTGTTACTGGTACCAACTGCAGCAGCTGACTATCTCGAGTATGAACGGTTTCAATTGCTGGATCAGATCGCACCATTTATTGAGGCGGGTAAATTAAAAGTGTATTCCGTTGATAGCATCAATAATGAAAGCTGGCTGAATAATAGTATGAATCCACGTGAAAAATCTATCCGTCATCAGCAATGGAACGACTATATATTTAATGAAGTAGTTCCATTTATTCGTACCAATTCAAGTTCAGATGCAATGATCTATACATGCGGCGCATCTTTCGGAGCATTACATAGCATGAATTTATTTTTGAAAAGACCTGATATTATCAACGGCGTAATTGCAATGAGCGGTGTTTATGATCTGACTGAGTACACAAAAGGTCATTATGACGATGATGTTTATTTTAACAGCCCCATGCATTATATGCCTAATTTAAATGATCACAATGTGCTGGAGAAAATAAGGAGTACGCATCACCTGCATATATTTAGCGGTAGTGGCGCTTATGAAGACCCTAACAGCAGTGGTCGTTTTGCAAGAATTCTTTATGATAAAGCGATCAACTATGAACTGGATATTTGGGGACAGGAATGGCCGCATGATTGGAATACATGGCGAACAGTTTTGCCCCATTATTTAGAAAGCAGGTTTTAGTAATTAATCTTGCGGGATCAGTTTTTTTAATGTGTACAGGAATTCTGTTCTTGGTATCATTCGGGCACCGAGGCTTTCAAGATGCTCTGTATAAACCTGGCAGTCTATCAACTCAACTCCATCATTTTTTAGATGTTCTACAAATTTTATAAAAGCATATTTGCTTGCATTGCTTTGTTTGCTAAACATACTTTCACCAAAAAAAATTTTTCCAATTCGTACTCCATATAAACCACCCACTAATTCACCATTTTTCCAGACCTCGGCGCTATGAGCAAAGCCAAGTTTATGCAAAACTGTATAGGCCTTTTTTACTTCATTCGTGATCCATGTGCCGGCCTGTCCTTTTCTACTGATCGTTTTGCAGTTACCAATAACCTGCGTAAAAGCTTTATCTGTGGTAAAGTTGAATGCATTTTGGGTCACCAATTTTTTCATGCTCTTGCTCACTTTTATTTCACCGGGAAATAAAACAAAACGTGGGTCAGGACACCACCATAATATATGCTTGCCTTCATACCACGGAAAAATGCCTTTACTATAGGCAACCAATAAACGATCTACAGACAGATCGCCACCTACTGCTAATAATCCGTCTGGTTCTGCAAGATGAACTGGAGGAAAATCAAATTCTTTTTCTAGTACAAATAATGGCATGAGAAAAAATTACGAGCAATTCCGAGCTTCGGAACAATTGTCAAATAAATGCTATTTCCTGAAAATAAAAAATGGTAAAACTTCGATGTTGACTTTGAGAATTCACTTTTGTTGTGAGATGGGGTTTTGATTTAGTGTTTCTACGTGAAAAATTATTGAACAACCATTTCGACAGTCGCACCAATACCTCTGTCAGTAATAGCATCACACTTTGGTTTCAATTCATCGTAACTCCCATTCTTTACTGCATACTTTCCCTGGAAGTGTATAATGTACGCACATTGCTCTGCTTGTTCTTGACTATGGCCACAGATATCCATCAAGGTGTCGATCACCCATTCAAACGTATTAACCTCATCGTTCCATACAATGAGATTGCATGGTTCTTCCACACTGGTAAGAACATCGATTTCTTCCCATTGCTTAGTACTTGTATCGTTTCGAATGGATAACATTTATGCAAATTTAAGAATAATAATTTCGGGTTGCTAATAGATGAAATTCTTTTTTAAATAATAACTATAATCAAGAAGGTACTTTTACTTCTTTCATAAATTCTCCAAGATTGTGAAGTGAATGCAAAAATTCTTTTTCAAGCTTTTTTTTCTCAAAAATGTTAAATAGTGCAGCCATTATTGGATTTGACTTCATATAAAGATCGATCGTGAGACCTGTCCTGGATTCAGTGATCTTCTTAAATGTGTAATATGCAGCGATCTTTTTTTTATCATCCGTTTCACTATACTCGATCTTTTCAGGAGTAAAAGAATAAGAACTGCTATACATAATTGATTGGCCCTTGTCTAAAATACAACGATGACTGGTACCGAGACGGGGAAGAGTACTATGGGTAACATCGACTATATCCTTAATGCCTTCATGCCAGAGTTTCCGGGTATGGAAATCTACGACTCCATGAAGCAGCGAAATTATATCGGCATCATATTCACGGTAAAAAGAAAGCACTTTCGTTTTCTTCTTTATTTCCAGGTCGAGTGGGGGAGTTGGGGGTATTTGATTTTTCAGATGGCTTAGTTGTGTATACTGAAAAGGAATTGTTCCTGTTTCGGTTTGTTTGCTACTCTTATTCCAATTCAATTTTGGTGGTAGATTCTCAGAAATTTTATCACCGCTCAGGCCATCAGTTACAAGCCAGTATTCATGTTGATCGATATCATTTTTTAAAAGCTGGTGTGCAACAATTATATCTTTCCCGATCAGTTTATTGAAATTTTTCACATTGTACCCGGTGAATTCGCCATAATGTGTAATTATTTTTAAGGTGAGATCAACAGCGCCAAGGCATGCTTTACATTGACAAAACTTGCGATGATCATAAGTATGAAGTTGTTTGTGAAATTCACAGAACATTTTTTCGACTTGTTCGTATACTTCTTTCAGATCGGGGCTATCGCCATACTTATAAAAAAGGATTGCGTCTCCTTCTATCTCTGAAACTTCAAGACCAATTTTGTTTGAATTAATAATGACCTCCAGTAACTCCTGGATGATATGCCTGCTATGATCTATTTCCACTTCATTCACAAAACGAGTGAAGCCGCTGATGTCTGGAATAAATATGAGGCCTCGGTTGGTCATCGTTGGGAGAAATTATGAGCAAAAACTATACGAATTTAACCAGAAGCCGGATTATTAGGGGATAAAAAAAGCCCCGCTACTGCGAGGCTTCGTGGGAGTTGACGGGATCGAACCGCCGACCCTCTGCTTGTAAGGCAGATGCTCTGAACCAGCTGAGCTAAACTCCCTTGCGAACATCGTGAAGCAATCACGTTTTTGGGACGGCAAAGATAGGGGTATCAGGTTTTTGGGAAAAATCTTTTTTGATTTAATTCGGTGTTACTGCAGGTAGCCTGTAAAGTTGTCCATCGATGACAAACAACTCATCAATTTCATAGGTCCAGTACTTATAAAGGGGAGATCTCTTCAATATTTTTTCAACTTCGGCTTTGGTTTCTGCGTTTAATGTTACCCAAACCCTTTGTGATTCCATACTCACTACATATTGATCAATAATATTTTTATTAATGAGCATATTGATATAGGTACGATGCGCTGGTATTAGTGCTGCAAACTCATCATTCCAATCAAAATTTATTGTTACCTGGTAGGCTTTCATTTTAATAATTGATAAAGTAAATGTAGGAAAGTTTGTAAAGCGATTTTATGAATGTGGAGAAGTCTACTTGTAAAGCAGAAGTTCTGACTTATTTAGGAAAAGAAGTGGGACGTATTGGACTCGAACCAATGACCCCTACTCTGTCAAAGTAGTGCTCTAAACCAAACTGAGCTAACGTCCCGGGCCGGTAAATTTAAGCAGTTCCTTTTCATCTCAAAAATAAAGAAAGGGACATGAAAATGTCCCTCGTAACCAAAACTAACTGTCTATGAAAAAAATTTTTCTTAATTTTTTAGTTGAAATATCAAGTAGCTTAATCTTTTACTAAAGGTTTTTCTTGTAAAGCCTTATCCAAATATTGTTTCAGTTCCTCTTTCGCTTCCGGACGTGGTAAACGAACTTCTATCCATTTACCTTCTTTGCTAATTAATAAAAATCTTGGAATGGCATTGATCTCATATTTGCGGGCAAAAGATTTACCAGTATCATCAAGCAACTGCACACCATGTAAATTTTCTTTCTTCATCATTTTGAGCCATTTCTCACGATCCTTGCCGCGATCAATGGAGATACCCATAAAAACAATATCATTGTTGTCTTTGTATTCTTCTTCAACTACTTTGAGAAAAGGAAATTGTTCCCTGCAGGGTCCACACCATGTTGCCCATACATCTATAAACACCACTTTGCCTTTATAGTCTTTCATGGAGATCATACGACCAGTAGAATCAGGCAGCGTAAAATTGTATGCGGATTTCCCAACATAAGCTGTATCGCTGCTGAATTGATCATAGATCTTCAGGTATTCCTTTTTTACAGATGCAGGTTTTGCGTATTTTTTATAGGGCTCCAATATGGATCTGAATTCACTAAGGTTATTAATTGATATTTCTGACATCTGGTCTTTCAGGAAATAAGATTTTAATGTGTCATTGGAAATTGTATTGATCATCAAGCCGAGTTTTTCACTCTGCGTTAATTGCTTTTTCTTTTCTTCCGGTAAAGCTGCAATAACAAGTTTAGTATACAGGTTCATGTAATATCCTGTTTCAGCAATATTTAATAACGATGCATCACTGAATTTGTTCGTTTGTATGAAACGCTGATAAAAAGCAGGAACATCATTAAAATTCTTTGGTGTACTTGTGAAACCATTTATTCTTTTGGCTGAGTTATAAAATAAAAATACAATAGGAGCTAATTCTTTATCTACATCAATTGCGAGTTTAAAAAGCTTACTGAATCTTGATCCAGGATAGTTGATGTTGCTTCTGAAATTCATCATCGATGATTCCAGGCCTTCATAGATTTTCAGATAAGTGTTTAAGTCCAATGAATCTTTCTGAACAAATAACGAGTTATATCCATATTGAGTAAAAGGAAAGATCAATTCTTGCCATTTTTGCATCAATTTACTTTCTTCAGAACCATTAACAACCTCATAAGATCCCGACATGCCATTAATAGCCAGGTCAAGTTTGTCGGCAGGTTTCAGATAGAGGCGCATTCTCCAACGCGGAGAAGTGAGATAATAAACCCTTCCTCTTTTACTATGCAAGGCAACAAAAAGGAATTGTTTCCCTTCGGATTGTAAATATTATTTATTGTTTCCAAACTTCCATCAACAACTCTCTGAATGGTAACATTGACGCCGTAATCCCAATTCATGAATTTCCCGCTTACAAATGCAATGGACGATTTTCTTGTGTCTGGTTTAAATTCAAACCCTGCTTTCTTCTCAGCATTTAATTTTGACAGAGTAACTTTTAATGAATAGTTCTGACCCGGTTTCAATGTCAATGGAATTGCAAACCATTTATCTGTTTCCAACCTTATGTGTCCTTGTTTCAATGTTTTTATCTGGAAACTATAATTGATGGTCGTGTCAGCAGAAAAAGCAAAAACAAAATCAGGGTTGGACGGGTTGATCGTGTATACACCTAAGTTTACAATTTTCCCATTTACTGTTTTAATAAGTTGCAGTTCGGCATTTATTTTTTCAGTAAATGTGCCGGTTAAGATAACCTGATCTTGCTGTGCCATAGCAGCATTAATAACTACCAGGCTGGCAATGCATGCAATAATATTTTTTATAGAGATTTTCATTTTTCGCTATTGGATTGTAGTGTTTGTTCGATCAATGATTGGAATTCAGGATCAGAAGGACGCGGTGCATCCACTGTTACAATTTTCCCTTCTTTATCAAAGATCATAAAGCGGGGAATGCCTTCGACTTTATAATATTTACCGATAGATTCATCGTAGTTAGCAAGCAATTCAATGTTTTTAAATCCCTTCTTCTCTACAAATTTTTTCCAGATCTCTTTTTTCTCTTTTCCATCATGCGACACACCGATAAACACAATATCATTCCTGTCTTTGAAATGTTCTTCTACTTTTTGGAAAAAAGGTTTTTCAGTTAAGCACGGAGCACACCACATTGCCCATATATCCATCACCACTACCTTTCCTTTAAAGTCGGACATTGTAACGGTTTGATCTTTTGTATCCTTCAGGGAAAAATTATAAGCGGGAGCTCCTTTTGCATACACGGTCAACTCATCTATTTTCTTTTGATAAGTTTGTTTTAATTCAGTTGTAGTAAATAGTTTTTTAGAAGGCTCTATATCGACTTTGAATGTTTCGTAATTGGTAATCTGCTGCATACGATCTAAAGCATATACTGCACGAACAGTATCGTTGCATATCATCTTTATCTTTTCAACAAATGAAGTTGCCAGCATTTGTTCCTCCGTTCCGTATTTCTGAAATAGCTGGTAACCCAGGTTATATTTTAACAAAGCCAACCCGTTCTCTGATTGTAACAAACCTGCATTACAAAATCTTTGTTTTGTCATCGGCTGATAGAACTGCCGGTGTTTGGCAGCAGTGTCAAGGCCTGCATTCATTCTCGCTCCATAGTGGAAGAAGGCTGCTGCTCTTGCATATTGAAGATCCGCATCTATTTTTAAACCAAATATTCTTTTGAAATTACGATTGCTCGATACTGTTTTTTGTTTCAGTTCCGCAGCTTGTTTTACCAATTTATTGTATGCAACAATATACTCATCCCGCTTAGCCCTATTTGAACCCAGCTTAGCAACACTATTAAACAAATTTGTCCATGTCTGCAGGATAACAGTTTCATGATTTGGACTTTGCACATTAAAACTGTCAAAATCAATCTTCAGCTTGCTTAAATAAATATGAACCAATTTTTGATCGCCTGGTTTGAGGTAAATAACATGGTTATACGCACCTCCTTTGCCACCCGGCTTTTGTATAAAATAAATTCCTTCTTGTTCCATGGTAAATGAAAACTGGCAGGTATCCAATTCACCGGGACGTCTGAAGCCAAGGCTAACGGCTTCGCCAGCCTCTACTTTGTACAAAGCCACTGCACTGCCTGTTGAATTGTTATACACTTTACAGGTGATCGTTGTTTCTTTTGGTTCTGTTGCATGGGCGAAGATGGCTGATTGGCAAATCAGCAATAAAAGCAGAAGGCGTTGAATATTTATTCGGAGCATACTTATTATTTATTTGGTTGCTTTAACAGATTGAGCAAAACTTCCGTCTAATTTGTTTTTGATCTGGTCCGCTACATATTTCAAATGGTCCTTTGTATCCTTATCGGTGATAGTTGGAATAGCTTTGAGAATTTGCTGCTGCAAATTTTGCAAATGCAAACCGAGGTAGGAACTCAAATCAGAACTGGTTGTGATCGGCAGATTTTCTTCCGGAGTACCAAATAGAATGCCTACAATGTTTTTACCTTCTTCAGCCTCATTCATGACTGCAAACAGGTTGGCTATATAATTTTTTTGTACGCCGCGACGGAAGATATCAATGGGCTTACCGGTTTTAAGTTCGCTCCAGATAGCTGCTTGAAGATTGTCCAGGTATTCAACAAGTGTGTAGCAATTCCCTTTTCCGAAACGCTCTTCCATCTTTAGTAAAGTATTCAACACACGATCATTCAGGACCAGATCCAATGCAGAAGTTTGAACCCTGCTTGCACTAGATGCTCTTACAGGGGTGCTTATCTTATTCAGAATGTTGTCATCCAACAGCCATTTAGGAGTTGTAAACACTTCCTTTTGCAAAAATGCTACAGCTTCTTTTTGTCTCGCTTTTGGCGAGCTGGCGTAAATGTCGCCGGGTTGCTCTACCGTTTTCCATGTTTCATATACACTACCGATGTTCGTAGCAACATGCCTTATGTATCTTAAATACTGAGTGAGTACCTGGAGATACATGCCCGATAGATTGCTGGAGTAAAGATTGTTTTCTTCTTTTGTCCACTCCGGCAGATGAGCCATTACATATTTCAGATTCTTAATACCGTATTCGCTTGCTTTTATGCTATTGTCTCCAACATCCTCACTCTGGCAGCGGGCATCAAAATTCATTCCTTCACCACCAAACCATAAACGAGGATTCGCTTTTAGACTATCAACGATCCATTTAGTGACAGTCTTCCTGTCTTCAATATCATTTGCTGCGTCAATGTAAGTGTAACCCCATTTGATTGCCCATTTATCGTAATCATTGATGCGTGGCATAATGCCTGCTTCACCAATACTATCTTCGGGTTGTGCTACATAGTTGAAACGTGCATAGTCCATGATGGAATTAGTATGGCCATGTGCTTCCACCCATTTTTTATCACGAAGTTTTTCAACAGGTGTAAGACTACTGCTGCCCATGTTGTGGCGCAAGCCTAATGTATGTCCAACTTCATGTGATGAAACAAAGCGGATCAATGTTCCCATCAATGTATCACTGAACTTCATGGTACGGGCTCTTGGATCATTGGGTGATGCCTGTACCATATACCAATCGTGCAACAGGGTCATTACATTATGATACCAGCCTACATAACTCTGCAACACTTCACCACTGCGTGGATCATGAATATTTGGTCCGTAAGCATTGGCTACTTCTGAAGGGAAATAACGGATGATCTTATAACGGGCATCTTCAAGGCTCATCGTGGTATCGTCTTCCGGCCATTCTTTTCCAATAATTGCATTTTTGAAACCAGCCGCTTTAAACGCTTCGTTCCAATCATTGATACCGGCAATTATATATTGACGCCATTGTTTGGGAGTAGCAGGATATACATAATAAACAATTGGGTTCTTTGGTTCTACTAATTCTCCTCTTTTGTAACGCTCCATGTCTTCAGCCCTTGGCTCAAGACGGTAGCGAACAATAAATATCTTAGGATCTATACGTTGCTGATCATCGCTGTATTCAATATTATAATTAGCGAAATAACCTACCCTTGCATCAAAGCGACGAGCCATCATTGGTTTTTCGGGCATTAATAAAATGGAAGTGGAAATTTCAAGCGTCACTGCTCCACCCAACTTAGCAGCTTCAAGAGGAACAACGGGTGGACGTCCGGGAGCTGGTTTTGGAGCAACACCGGAAGCACTATATGTCCGCATCATTTTTATTTCTGCATTGATGGGATAGGATGCAAAACTTTTTACATAGCTTCTGTCAGCAGCCATAGATGTTAACGACATCGTAGTTTTTACCTCTTGAGATAATTGTGTGAAAATATTTTCTTTTTGCAGGAACTCTGTAACATCAACGACTGAAGTTTTTCCTTCTGTGCCACGGGCTTTCACATCAAACAAAAAAGCGACAGCGTCTACATTAGAATTTCTAACAGCTTTGGAGATCACATTAGATGTATCTGACTGGAACAGGGTCGATATACCCTTCAATGCAATTTTATTGGCCCTGTCTTTTTCAAACATAATCGTCCTGTTATTCATTATCTCGCCGCCAAATTTTGGACTGCCACCGGGAACTTTTACCAGCCAGGTAGTTAAGAGTAATTCACGTCCCAAAATGGAATCCGGAATTTCAAAAAAATATTTGTCACCATTCTGATGAATCGCAAACAAACCTTTTTTGCTGATCGTTTTACCCGTGACGATGGCAGAATAGCCGGTCGCCGTGCTTTTGGTTGAATCCGTTTTTGCCGGTGCTTTGGTTTGTGCCATAGCAGCGCAGGAAAAACAGATCATTAATATAAAGAAGGAAATGCGTGTCATTATTTTAGAATTTCGTTGCTGAAAAAAATTGATCGGTTTAATTTTTTGGGTTCAATGTTCTATCTAGCTTAGCCTGTACATACAGAAGGTGGGCAAGCGTCATTGGGTCTTTAGATTTGGCAGCAGCAGCCTTGCATTGCTTCATGATCTTTTCCATGTGTGCACGAATGATCACAGGAACATCGGTTGTTGTCAGGTCCGGTGAAGCAGCATTTGACGGCGCCGTAGTGGCATCTCTTAATGCAAGCAACACATTAGCTAACCAGGATTTCTGCAAGGTCCGGCGGTTTGAACTGATGACCGGCTGTGCTGATTTCAATTCGCTCCAAAGGTTGTTTTCAATATCGGTCATAAATTCTTCAACCGTATATATGTTGTCCTTACCATAACGCATTTCTTCCGAGTTCATCCGGTACATCCGTGCAGCTCTCAACATTTGGTACACTGTTTCTTCCTGGAATCTTTGAACTTTTTCTCTCTTTGCCGGTTTGCTGATCTTGTTCAGCACTTTTGTATCCAACAACCATGTTGGTGATTGAAACACTTCTTTTTGTAAGAAGGCCATCGCTTGCTTTTGTGCTTCTTTTGAAACAGGAGTATATACATCACCTGTTTGTTCTACAGTTTTCACATCTTCTTTTATGCCGCCTAATTGTGAAAATGCATGGCGCATGACGATCAACCACCAGTCCATTACATTATCATACATCCTTGCTGTGTTATCATACATATCCATGTCTTCTTTTGTCCATGTCAACAGGTTGGCCATAACGATCTTCATGTTCTTTACCGCATACTCACCAGCTTTTACCGGGTTGTTACTAAGGTCTTCTGATTGAGAGCGGGGATCTGATGGTTCATTCGGGTTAGTATTCGCATCAGCAGCGAATTTCAAATTTGGATCCGTTGTTTGCATTTTATTGATCCAGCTCAGCACGGTTTTTTTCTCTTTGTCAAAATCATTGTTACCCGTATAGGTATAACCATATTTGATCGCCCATTTATCGTATTCACCAATTTGAGGGATCAATCCTTTCTGTGATATTTTATCTTCTGGTTGTGCTACATAATTGTAATTGATGTTATCCATGATGGAAGCGGAAAAGCCATTTGCTTCTACCCAGTTTTTATCGCGGAGCTTTTCTACAGGATAAGCGTTGCTGGCTATCAGGTTATTTCTCAATCCGAGTGAATATCCCACCTGCCTGCTAATATCTGCACGGATGAGTGAACCCATTAATTCATTATTGAATGTCATTGTTCTTGCATTTGGGTCGGCAGCAGAAGCTTGCACGAAATACCATTCGTGAAGCGATTTTAATTTGCTATGTGACCAGCCAATATAAGTTTGAATTATCTCGCCGCTGCGTGGATCATAAATTCGTGGTGCATAGGAAAAAGGTGAGTTTGAAGGGAAATAACGAACTACTTTGCAACGGGCATCTTCAAGACTCATTGTCGAATCATTCTCTGGCCATTCTTTACCAATAATGGCATTCTTGAAACCAGCTGCTTTAAATGCTTCGTTCCAGTCATTGATACCGGCAATAATATAAGGACGCCATTGTTTAGGAGTGGCAGGATCGATATAATAAACGATCGGCTCTTTAGGTTCTACCAGTTCTCCTTTTTTATAACGATCAAGATCTTCGGGTCTTGGTTCGAGGCGTTGGCGTACAATATAATTTCTCTCTTCTACTTTTTGCTGAGCATCAGAAAATACTTTATAATTCTCGGAATAAAATCCTACACGTGGATCGGAATAACGAGCCTGCATTTGTTGTTTAGGTAGCAACATAATAGAGTTGCTTAATTCCATTGTTACGTTTGAAGAAACCGTAGCAGGAGCAGCCGCTGCCGCATCGCCACCAGCTTCAGCAGGTTTAGGAGCAGCACCCAGGCTAAATGTCTTTACAGTTTTGATCTCTATATTTTGAGCAAATGAATTGGCAGAAAGAATAAAAGACCTGTCGGCTGCAGAACCGCCAAGGAACATCGCTTTTTTTGCTGCAGGATCAAACCCGGTAATGTTATTGTCTTTTAAAACAAAATCAGTTACGTCGATCACCGAGCTGTTATCATTTTTGCCTTTCGCTCTTACATCCATCACCATCACAATTGGGTCGATGGTAGAATTGCGAACCGCTTTGGCAATAGCATCAGATGGATTAGATACCGCTACGTTGGTTATAACACGCAGGTATAATTTGTCTTCTGTTGCTTTTTCGAAAGCCACGATAATACTGTTCACCAACTCACCTCCAAACATAGGACTGCCTGTAGGTACCTTAACGAGTCGTGTTGTAAAAAGAAACTCTCTTTTTAGCAATGAGTCAGGTATTTCGAAATAATATTTTTCATCCACCTTATGAACCAAAAACAAGCCGGGCTTTGTAACAGCCTTTGCAGTGATCACATCACTGTATGCTTTCATTTTAACTGGAGCAGATGGTTTACTTGCAGTGGTATCCTGGCCAAAAGCGGCATTGGTTATCACAGTCATTAAAAGGACGATCAAAACATTGTACAACTTCATAAATCTGATTTTTTAGCGGTCTTTTTTAAGTTTACGGACTAAAACTA
>Ga0193740_1000241_pt1 | contig 15702 bp, 23 predicted proteins | sample L2s1metaG_FD_145072 | JGI IMG/M metagenome (GOLD analysis project Ga0193740, IMG submission 145072) | Soil microbial communities from a riparian zone of the East river system, Colorado, United States - L2s1 | ecosystem: Environmental > Terrestrial > Soil > Riparian zone | place: USA: East River... | reverse complement strand
GAATAGCACACAGGAAAAGGAAGACATTTCGGACTGGTTGAGTCATCATCGCAACGAAAAGGATGAGTGGCTCCGGTATGGCGCAGGAATTTATTTAAGAGGTTGCAGCAATTTCGTTATTTCTGGCTGTAAGGTTACCGGTGGACAAAATGCATTGATGTTGACGGATTGCCATAAAGGAACTGTTTACAACAACAATTTTTCTTTCAACTCCGGACTTGGAATCGGAATGTATCAATCAAGCGGAAATACTATCATGTATAACAAACTTGATTTTAATGTTCGGGGTTACAGCCATGGAGTTTACACCAGGGGACAGGACAGTGCCGGTATTTTGGTTTACGAACAAAGCAACAACAATGTGTTTTACAATAACTCGGCTACACATAGCGGCGATGGTTTCTTTCTTTGGGCGGGGCAAACTACAATGGATACAGGTAAAGGTGGATGTAACGGGAACCAAATCGCCAATAATGATTTTTCATATGCACCAACCAATGGAGTGGAAGCAACGTTTAGCAGCAACCAAATAACAGGCAACCGCGTTTTCGAATGCGATCATGGAATCTGGGGAGGATACAGTTACAATACATATATTTCGGGCAACCAGTTTCGCAATAACCGGGTTGCCATTGCAATAGAACACGGCCAGCATAACAATATTGAAAACAATATTTTTTATAAGGACGAAGAGGCTATCCGGCTTTGGTCAAGAAAAGAACAACCTGGTAATTGGGGATATTCAAAATTTCGCAACACAAAAAGCGTTGATTATACGGTGGTGTTAAACAGCTTTAACCAAAACCCGGTTGTGTTCAATGTTTCAGGAACCGACAGTATAACTATTTATAACAACCGTTATTCCGATGCAACAACTATATTCAAGATGGATTCTACGGTTACTAATGTGTTTTATGAAGGAAAGGAACCCGCCGATAAAATTTTAAAATATCCAAAGCCCAAAAATCCCATCAACCCTTTCCAGGGAAACGCCAGGCTTGCCGGAAGAAAAAATATTATGGTCACTGAATGGGGACCCTATGATTTTCGATATCCCATGATTTGGAATACGAACCCTACCGATACATCAGGCACCATGCAATTTGACATTTTAGGACCAAAGGGAAGATGGAGATTTATTTCTGTAAAAGGAGTGGAGATGGATACGATGGCAGCAGATAGTTTTCCAAATAAATTTTCTGCAAGAAAACTTTCTGCGCCACGGACAGATATTGAAATTGTGGCGGAGTATTCCGGGGTTGCGTTTACCGACCAATTTGGAAATAAAATAGCGGCAAATACACCTTATCGTTTTGCCTTTAAAAAATTCTTTCAACCGGTAGATTTTACGGTTAGTTTTTATTCTTTCGATTCAACCAATAACCCCATCAAAACAAATTCGCTTGCTTCATTGCGTGACCAACCATTTAAAACAGAAAGGGTAAACAAATTAGATTATGCATGGTGGGGAGGGATTCAATCAGGGGATAAAAAGTACAGCCAGTTTCTGGTTGTTGCTGAAGGCACAGCGGCCCTGGAAGCCGGCAGGTATGAATTGGGAATTACATGGGATGATGCTATAAGGGTTTATCTCGATGGAGAGTTGATTGCTGATGAATGGAATCCTTCCATTTATACATTCGACGAAGCTCCTCATCGAATAATACCAATAACCGTTAGTGACGGAACACACAAATTGAGGGTTGAGCATGTTGAACTGGGCGGCTTTGCCACATTAAGTTTAAAATTGAAGAAACTATAGTTTTAATGATAACTCAATTTGGCTTTTCTTAACAGCAACAAGGAAAGCAATAAATCTCCGGCAGATGTTAGTGTATTTCCTGAAATTCAGTACCAGTTGGCAATGAAAACAAAAGGTTCTATGGGATTATGAGTTGTTGTAACCAAGAAGGTTTTTATCAGCCTTTGTATTATAGCTTTCTTCACAAAATTCTTTCACTAAAGTTTTGCCAGTTTAAAGCAATGAGCCTATCTTTGCGCTCCCAAATCCTGAACCGTGAATCAGGAGAAAAGCTGGGATCGGCCGTATGTCACAGAGAATCAGAATCAAATTACAGTCTTACGATCACAACCTGGTTGATAAATCAGCTGAGAAAATTGTAAAAACTGTTCGCAGCACAGGCGCAGTAGTAACAGGTCCTATTCCTCTTCCTACGCGCAAAAAGATCTTTACCGTTTTGCGTTCACCCCACGTGAACAAAAAAAGCCGCGAGCAATTCCAGTTAGCTACACACAAACGCTTATTGGACATCTACACATCTTCTTCAAGAACTGTAGATGCTCTTTCAAAGCTGGATCTTCCTTCAGGTGTGGAAGTAGAGATCAAAGCATGACGATAGGTCCGCTCGGGCGGATTTAAATAAATTAGTTCTTATCAAATAATTATTCATCTCTCAACTCCGCTTTTAGCAGGAAGAAAAGAGCTCTGAAAATGAAATCTCTCGAATCCCACTAACGGGATTTCAGAGGCCACATATAAACAAGCCCTTCGAGGTTTGTTTGTCACCGGTACTTCCCCCGGCACTCACTTGAAGTGAGTTTGTCGAACCACGGAAAAGGTCGGATGATGAACCAGGATTGAAGACCTAATAATTCCGACAGGTCTGTCTTGTATAACCTTGCGGGGATAAAACCGCAAAACAAATGAAAGGAATTATTGGTAAAAAAATTGGGATGACCAGCATCTTCGATCCAAACGGCAAACAAACTGCCTGCACAATTATCGAAGCCGGTCCCTGTGTTGTAACGCAGGTAAAAACACCGGACATTGACGGGTACTCAGCTCTCCAGCTCGCCTTTGGCGACAAAAATGAAAAGCACAGTATTGGTGCTGAAAAAAATCACTTTGCAAAAGCTAACACATCAGCCAAAAAGGCGATAAAAGAATTCAGAAATTATTCCGAAGAGAAAAATATTGGTGATACCATCACTGTAGACATTTTCGCTGAAGGCGATAAAGTTGAAATAGTGGGTGTTACTAAAGGTAAAGGCTTCCAGGGTGTTGTTAAGCGCCATGGTTTCCATGGTGTGGGTGAGGCTTCTCACGGTCAGCACGATCGCCAGAGAGCACCGGGATCTATAGGTGGATCTTCCTATCCTTCACGTGTATTCAAGGGAATGCGCATGGCGGGTAGAATGGGTACTGACCGGGTGAAAGTAAAAGGTTTGAAAGTCGTGAAAATCTTCCCTGATAAAAACTACATTTTGGTAAGTGGTTCAGTTCCGGGCCACAATGGTTCAATCGTTTTAATCCAGAAGTAGGGATTTGCTAATGTCAAATCCGTACGTAAAAAGCATAGAAATGCAAGTAAAAGTATTAAACATAGAAGGTAAGGAAACAGGCAGAACTATTGAGCTTCCTGAAGAGATATTTGGTATTGAACCAAATGATCATGCCATTTACCTGGCAGTAAAACAATATTTAGCTGCCCAGCGCCAGGGAACCCATAAGGTGAAAACCCGTGCTGAAGTTCAAGGTGCCTCCAGAAAATTACATCGTCAAAAAGGTACGGGTGGATCTCGTAAGGGTAATATCCGTAATCCATTGTACAAAGGTGGCGGTACCGTTTTTGGACCAAAACCTCACAAATACGATATCAAACTGAATCGTAAAGTGAAGGACCTGGCTAAGATGTCAGCCCTTGCGTACAAAGCAAAGAACAATGCGTTGTTTGTTGTAGAAGATGTAAACCTCGAAGCTCCAAAGACGAAAACCTTCCAGGGCATATTAAATAGCCTTAAAGTTGGTGAAAAGAAGATCATGTTCGTGACTGCTGAATACAATGATAATGTGTATGTAAGTTCCCGTAACATTCCTTCAGTGTTAACTACATTGTTGAGTGATGTAAACACATATGATCTCGTTAACTCAGAGGCGGTAGTATTAACCGAAAGTGCTGCGCTGATTTTTGGTGGCGCTGAAGAAGAAGCAAAAGCGTAACCCTTCGACAGGCTCAGGGTGACAAGAGCCTCAATTAAAAATTACTAAATAGAGAAAGATGAAACTTTCTGAAGTATTGATAAAACCAATTTTAACCGAAAAAGCAAATGGTCAGCAAGAAAAATTGCGTCGCTATGCTTTCAAGGTTTCCCGTAAAGCCAATAAGCTTGAAATCAAAAAAGCTGTGGAAGAGTTTTACGGGGTTAGTGTAGTGGATGTAAATACTGCCGTTGTTCCAGGTAAAAACAAAACCCGTTATACAAAGAAAGGTTTTGTACAGGGACAGAAGCCGGCTTTCAAAAAAGCAATGGTAACTGTTGCTGAAGGTGAAACAATCGATCTGTATTCAAACATCTAATATCACTTCCCTCCATAGGAGGGAGAACAGGAATGGCAATCAACCGCCGCGAAGTGTTGGAATTAGTCCCGGTACTATCGGGATAAAAATTAAAAGAGAATTTTTAAAATGGCATTAAAAAAGTTTAAACCAATTACAGCAGGAACCCGTTGGAGAATTGGTAATGCTTATGCAGAGATCACAACGGAAACGCCTGAAAAATCTCTGTTGGAGAAAAAGAATCAAACCGGTGGTCGTAACTCGCAAGGCCGCAGGGCAATGCGTTACAGGGGTGGCGGCAATAAGAACATGTATCGTGTTATTGATTTCAAACGCAATAAAAAAGAAATTCCCGGTACTGTTGCATCTATCGAGTATGATCCAAACCGCACAGCATTCATCGCCTTGTTGAACTATGCCGACGGTGAAAAAAGATACATTCTTGCACCACAGGGCCTGCAGGTTGGGATGACAGTAACAAGTGGTGATTCAGTAGATCCTGAGGTAGGTAATTCTTTACAACTGAAGCACATGCCTTTGGGTACTGTTGTTCACAATATCGAAATGCAACCTGGCCAGGGTGGCAAGTTGGCTCGTTCTGCGGGTTCATCTGCGCAGCTCACCAACAAGGAGGATAAATATGCAATTCTGAAAATGCCGAGTGGTGAAATCCGCCGCGTATTGATCAATTGCTATGCAACAGTAGGAGTTGTTTCTAACAGTGATCACCAGTTGCAGTCCATGGGTAAAGCTGGTCGTAATCGTTGGAAAGGTATTAAACCCCGTAACCGTGGTGTAGCCATGAACCCTGTTGATCACCCGATGGGTGGTGGTGAAGGAAAAGCTTCCGGTGGTCAACCCCGCAGCAGAACCGGACAGTATTCCCGTGGTTTGAAAACACGTACAAAAGGTAAAGGAAGTGATAAGTTGATCATTCAACGTAAAAACGGAAACAAACTAAGCAAATAACAAAAAGCAAATTTCGAATCCCATTGTTAATTGGAATTTGGAATTTAAAACTTTGGAATTTAAAAATATATGGCACGTTCAATTAAAAAAGGTCCTTACGTAGCATCACATTTAGAAGGCAAAGTGATGGCTATCAATGAAGGCAAATCAAAAAAAGGCGTGATCAAAACCTGGAGCCGTCGTTCAACAATCACTCCTGATTTTGTGGGACACACCTTTGCTGTTCACAATGGCAACAAGTTTATTCCTGTGTATGTAACAGAGTTTATGGTAGGCCATAAGCTGGGTGAATTTGCACCAACCAGGAACTTTAAAGGACACTCAAGTAAAAAAGCATAAAAACAGTTTTGAGTCTAAAGTGTTGAGTCCCGAATTCAAAACCCAAAACTCAAAACCCGAAACTGAAATAAAATGGAAGCAGTAGCAAAACTGAAAAATTATCCGACATCACCTCGTAAAATGCGCTTGTTGGCAGACCTGGTTCGTGGCATGCGTGTAGAAAAGGCTTTGGCGGTTTTAGAACACAATCCAAAGCATCCTGCAGTGCCTTTGCGTAAGTTGGTGTTGAGCGCTATTAGTAATTGGAAACAAAAGAACGAGGGCGGTGATGAGGGACAGCTGGTAATTAAAACCATTTTCGTTGACGGGGCAAGAACTTTAAAACGTATGCGTCCTGCACCACAGGGCCGCGGTTACCGTGTACGTAAAAGAAGCAATCATGTAACTGTGATTGTAGATGATGCGGATGCCATAATAGCTTCAAAGCAGAAGCAACCGAAAGCTAAGGTTGCAGAAGTTATAGAAGAAACTGTAGTGGAAGAAACAAAAACGAAGAAGGCTGCACCAAAGAAAAAGGCCGCTACTAAAAAAGCAGCAGCAAAGAAAACAACTACAAAATCAAAATAACAGATCAAAAATCCAAATAAGAATTGAATTTGAGATTTGGAAATTTGAAATTTAAAAAAATAACATGGGTCAAAAAGCAAATCCGATTGGTAACAGGTTAGGTATCATCCGCGGATGGGAATCTAACTGGTATGGTAGCAAAAAAGATTTTGCAGGTAAGCTGATCGAAGACAATAAAATCAGAACCTATCTGAATGCCCGTATCAACAAAGGTGGCATTGCCAAAATCGTTATTGAAAGAACATTAGGTAAACTGATTGTTACCATTCATACTTCAAAACCAGGTATCATCATTGGTAAGGGTGGTAATGAGGTGGATCGCATCAAAGAAGAATTGAAGAAGCTGACTGGTAAGGAAGATGTTCAGATCAACATTTTGGAGATCCGTCGTCCCGAACTGGATGCTATGATCGTTGCCGATACGATTGCGCGTCAAATTGAAAATCGTATTAACTATAAAAGAGCCATCAAAATGGCCATCGCATCCGCTTTAAGGATGGGTGCTGAAGGAATCAAGGTAAAAGTAGCCGGTCGTTTAGGCGGTGCTGAAATTGCCCGCACCGAAGAAATTAAACAAGGCCGTACACCATTGCATACATTCCGTATGGACATCGATTATGCAAATGTGTTTGCGCTTACAGTTTATGGTAAGATCGGTATTAAAGTATGGATTTGTAAAGGTGAAGTCTTAACCAAGAGAGATCTGAATCCAAACTTCGTAGGTGGTAAGAGTGATGTGAGTGATAGAAGAGAAAGAAGAGATGACAGGGGTGGAGATTTCGGAAGAGATCGTGGCGATCGCAGAGGCGGAGGTGGTGGATTTAACCGCGGTGGCGGTGGCGGTAGGTCAGGTGGACAAGGCGGCGGCCGCTCAGGCGGACAAGGTGGAAGAAGATAAGCCTCGCCTGAATAAAAGAAAAGTTTTAATCGTAATAAAACTGGTTTGATTGAAGTGACAACTTCAAAAATCAAACCTCAAACATCGAACTAAATATGTTACAGCCGAAAAGAACAAAGCACAGGAAAATGCAGAAGGGTCGCATGAAAGGCGATGCTAAAAGAGGGGCAACCATTGCATTTGGATCTTACGCTTTGAAAGCATTGGATCAGCACTGGATCACTGATCGTCAAATTGAAGCAGCACGCCAGGCGTTGACCCGTAGCATGAAACGTGAGGGTAATGTGTGGATCCGTATTTTCCCTGACAAGCCCATTACCCGCAAGCCTGCAGAGGTTCGTATGGGTAAGGGTAAAGGTAACCTTGAGTTTTGGGCTGCAGTTGTAAAGCCAGGTCGCATCATATTTGAAATTGATGGAGTACCTGAAAATGTAGCAAAAGAGTCGCTTGCATTAGCAGCTGGCAAGTTACCTATTGCAACAAAATTTATTAAGCGTCATGATTTGGCGGAAGCATAAAATAGGATAGTGGGATATTGAGATATTGGAAAGTTCCAATGGATCGAATCAGGCCTCAATATCCGAATATTAAAATATCCGAATTTCAAATTCAAAAAAATGTCAAAGACAGTAGATTTCAAAAAAAGCATTCAGGATTTAAATGAGCAGGATCTCCAGGCCCGTATCAAAGAGGATGAACTGCGCTTAAAGAAACTTGAATTTGCTCATGCTATTTCTCCATTGGAAAACCCGATGAGCATAAGAGGCTTACGCAAAGAGTTAGCCCGTTTGAAAACTCAATTAAAAAAGAAACAATTAGGTGTATAACCTGAATTGATAAAAAGCTAAACAATGGCTGAAGCAACAACCAGAAATTTAAGAAAAGAAAGAATTGGGGTAGTAACCAGCAACAAGATGGATAAAACCATCACTGTAGCGGTTGAACGTAAAGTAAAGCACCCCATCTATGGTAAGTTCATTAAAAAAACTACCAGGTTCCATGCGCACGATGAAAAGAATGAGGCCAGCATCGGTGATGTTGTTCGCATTTCTGAAACTCGTCCGCTGAGCAAAACAAAGCGTTGGAGATTAGTGGAGATAGTTGAGAAAGTGAAATAGGCCCATCCCGACCTTCCCGGTGGGAAGGCCATCAGCCGCACAAGGCCTGCTTGTTTAAAACGAAGACTGGTTGTGCAATGCTGAAGATGGAGTCAAAGTTGATAGGTTCTTTAAAAGTTAATAGATAAATGATAGTCCGGCCTCCTTTCCCACCGGGGAAGGAAAAGAGGATGGGGCTTTAAAACTTAAGAAAAATGATCCAGCAAGAATCCCGTTTGAATGTAGCGGACAACAGTGGTGCCAAGGAAGTGCTATGTATCCGTGTGTTGGGTAACAGTGGTCAGCGTTACGCAAGGGTTGGAGATAAGATCGTAGTTACAGTAAAAGATGCGATCCCTGCCGGCGGCATTAAAAAAGGTACAGTTGCAAAAGCAGTTATTGTTCGCACTACAAACAAATTACGTCGTAAGGATGGTTCTTACATCCGCTTCGATGACAACGCGGTAGTGATTTTGAACCAGGCAGACGAGCCAAGGGGTACACGTATTTTCGGACCCGTTGCCCGTGAACTTCGGGATAAGGGGTATATGAAAATTATTTCATTGGCTCCGGAAGTGCTGTAGGGATTTGCATCGGCAAATCTGGACATGTCGCAGGCATGTCCGTACAAACAAAAAAGTAAATTATCCTGGCAGTATCAGGATTAAAACAGAAAAATAAAAATGAAAACAAGATTTAAACCAAAGTATAATATCAGGAAGGGCGACCAGGTGGTTGTTATCTCTGGTGATGATAAGGATGCAAAGAAGCCCCGCCTTGTAAAACAGGTGCTGGTTGATGAAGGAAAAATTTTGGTGGAGGGTGTGAACATCATCACCAGGCATACAAAGCCTTCGGCTCAGAATACCAAAGGTGGCATCGTAAAAAAAGAAGCCCCCATACACATCTCTAATGTGATGTTGTGGGATGGCAAGCAGGGCACCAAGGTAAAGAGAGAGCACAAGGATGATAAAAAAGTTCGTGTATCTAAAAAATCCGGAGGAATCATCTAATGGCAACAAAAACAAACTATACTCCTAGATTAAAAAATAAGTATAAAGACGAAGTGATTCCCGCATTGATGAAACGCTTTAGCTACAAATCAATCATGCAGGCTCCTCGTTTGGAGAAAATCGCCATCAACCGTGGAGTGAATGGTGCAGTGAACGATAAAAAATTAATTGACATTGCTGTTGATGAACTGACAACAATTACTGGTCAGAAGGCAATTCCAACAATGTCGAAAAAAGATATTTCAAACTTTAAACTGCGTAAGAACATGCCTATCGGCACAAGGGTGACCTTGCGAGGCGAGAAGATGTATGAATTTTTGGATCGTTTGATCGCAGTAGCATTACCCCGTGTACGCGACTTCAAAGGTGTAAACGAGAAGTCTTTTGATGGTCGTGGAAATTACACAATGGGCGTTACCGAACAGATCATTTTCCCTGAAATCGACATCGATAAAGTGAATCGTATCACTGGTATGGATATCACCTTTGTAACAACAGCTCAAACCGATGAAGAAGCTTACGAGTTGTTGAAGGAGATGGGAATGCCATTTAAAAACGTCAAGAAATAAATCTCAAATAAAATTCCAACGAATGATTTGTGATTTGGAATTTGTTAATTGAAAATTTAAATAACAACTATGGCTAAAGAATCAGTAAAAGCCAGGCAACGGAAAAGAGAAAGAATGGTAGCTCAATATGCTGAGAAAAGAGCAGCATTGAAAGCAGCCGGTGACTGGAAGGGTTTGGATGAACTTCCGAAGAACTCTTCTAAAGTTCGTCTGAAAAACCGTTGCCAGATGACCGGTCGTCCAAGAGGATATACCCGTTACTTTGGTATATCGAGGATTGCCCTTCGCGATATGGCTTTGGATGGTAAAATTCCAGGATTGAAAAAAGCTTCCTGGTAAACTGTGGTCTATGGACCATGGACCGGAAAACAAACTCTAACAATTAAACTAATCCAATTGTTCCGTCCCGATAGCTATCGGGAGCCGGAATGTAGGAGGACAAAATATGGTAACAGATCCTATTGCAGATTTCCTGACAAGAGTTCGTAATGCTCAAATGGCAGGACACAGAATTGTTGAAATTCCTGCTTCTAATTTGAAAAAGCGTATGACCGAGATTTTGTACAATCAAGGTTATATCCTTAAATACAAATTTGAAGACGATAACAAACAAGGTGTTATCAAAATCGCTTTAAAGTATGATGCTCAAACCAAGCAGCCGGCTATTCACTCTTTAGAAAGGGTTAGCCGCCCGGGATTGCGTACTTACGCTAAACCGGAGGAGTTTCGCCGTGTGAAAAATGGTTTGGGTATTGCCATCATCTCTACATCAAAAGGTGTATTGACTGACAAGGAAGCAAAAGCGCAGAATGTAGGTGGCGAGGTACTTTGCTACGTTTATTAAGCCCCATCCCGACCTTCCCCGTTAGGGAAGGCCATCAGCGCACAAATGCTAGCTTATTTGGAGAGTCTGAATATGGGGGAAACTAAAAAAGCAAAAAAGTAGATGATACATTAAGCTGATTCTATACTAAGCTGACCGGTCATCAACAATTAAATAAAAAATTAAACAATTTAGATTATGTCTCGTATAGGTAGAGCACCAATTACAGTCCCGAACGGGGTAACCGTTTCAGTGGGTAATGATAATATAATTACTGTAAAGGGTCCAAAAGGTGAATTAAAAGAAACCCTCGATCGCGATATGAAAGTGGAGGTGAAAGATGGTAACATAAATGTTGCACGTCCTACTGATCAAATCCGTCACCGTGCATTGCATGGCCTGTCAAGGGCCCTCATCGCTAACATGGTGAAGGGTGTTACAGACGGTTATGCTAAGAAATTAGAGCTGATTGGTGTGGGTTTCAAAGCAGCTAACCAAGGTAACGTCCTGGATCTTGCGTTGGGTTATTCGCACAACATCATTTTCGAAGTTCCAAAAGAAATAAAAGTGGCTACCGAGCAATTAAAAGGTCAAAACCCGACGATTAGCCTGGAAGGCATCGATCGTCAATTGTTAGGACAGGTTGCCGCCAAACTTCGCGGGCTTCGCAAGCCGGAACCTTACAAAGGAAAAGGTATTCGCTATGTTGGTGAAGTGGTGCGTAAGAAAGCAGGTAAAGCTGCCGGTAAATAATAATTTTTAAACAATGAACCTTGGCAGTATCAAGGTTTGAAATATCAAGGAGACAAAACATCCGCTACCGCATTCGTGCAAAGGTTGCGGGTACGGCTAAAACGCCGCGTCTTTCTGTTTTCCGCAGCAATAAAGAGATTTATGCTCAATTAATAAACGATGATGCAGGCGTCACCATTGCCGCAGCTTCCTCAAAAGAAAAAGACATTGTTGCACAAAAGGTAAACAAAACAGAAAAAAGCAAACTGGTAGGCCAATCCATAGCACGCAAGGCAAAAGAGTTAGGAATTGAAGGAGTAGTGTTCGATCGGGGTGGTAATCTTTACCATGGTCGTGTAAAGGCAGTTGCTGATGGTGCAAGAGAAGGTGGTTTAATATTTTAAAAAATAAATAGTGAGTAATGAATAATGAGTGGGTCGTTCAAAGCTGAAGATTTCTACAAACTCAAAACACTTTGCGAATAACAAACTCATTACTGATTACTCATAACTCATTCGAAAATTACTAAGTAATATAAAATGGCAAAAGCAATTTTAAACAGAGTAAAAGCAGGCGACCTTGAATTAAAAGAAAAGGTAGTTGCAATCAACCGCGTAGTAAAAACTACTAAAGGTGGTCGTACGTTTTCTTTCTCTGCACTGGTGGTGGTTGGTAATGAAAGTGGTGTGGTGGGTCATGGTCTTGGTAAGGCAAAGGAAGTTCAGGAAGCAATTACCAAAGGAATAGAAGATGCAAAGAAGAACCTGATCAAAGTTCCTGTAATGCATGGTACCATACCTCACGATCAGTGGGCTAAAGAAGGTGCAGCTAAGGTATTGATCAAACCTGCCGCTCACGGTACCGGCGTAATCGCCGGAGGTTCTATGCGTGCAGTTCTGGAAAGCGCAGGTGTAACCGACGTATTGGCAAAATCCCTGGGTTCAGCAAACCCTCACAACGTGGTGAAGGCAACCTTTAAGGCATTGGCCCTGCTGCGTGAACCCATCTCTGTTTCTAAAACCAGGAGAATTGGTTTGAAGAAAGTATTTAACGGATAATAAGTTCACAGTTTACAGTTCACAGTTTACAGTTGGTGAAGCTTCTGAAACGGTAAACGGTAAACCGAAAACGGTAAACTACTATTACAATGAAAAAGATAAAGATCACTTTAGTAAAAAGCCCGATTGACAGACCCGAGCGCCAAAAGAGAACTTTGGAAGCATTAGGTTTGAACAAATTGAACGCAACTAAAGAAGTTGAGGCTACTCCTCAAATATTAGGCATGGTTCGCAAAGTTGAACACATGATATTGGTGGAAGAAACAAAATAACAAATAACAATCCCGAAAGCTTTCGGGATCAAATTCCAAATACAATGTTTTATGATTTGGAATTTTTGATTTGAATTTTTTTTAAAGCGAGGGAGATTTTCCCGTAAGTAAAAATCAAACAAAATGAATCTACACAATTTACGTCCTGCAAAAGGCGCAGTTCACAAGGAAAAAAGATTGGGTCGCGGTGAAGCTTCCGGACATGGTGGAACTTCAACAAAAGGTAACAAAGGTGGTCAAAGCCGTGCCGGTTACAAAAGAAAAAGAGCACACGAGGGCGGACAGATGCCCATTCAACGCCGTGTTCCAAAACGTGGTTTCAAAAATCCTGGTCGCATCGAGTATAAAGTTTTTAACCTTGGTCAAATTGACCAGTTGGTTGAGAAATACGGAATTACAGATTTTTCCCTTGAAAATTTATATACAAACGGCTTGATCAGCCAGACAGACAGGGTGAAAGTGTTAGGTAATGGAGACTTAAAAACAAAACTCACCTTCAAAGTAAATGCAATCAGCGGCAAAGCCAAGGAGGCTATCGAATCAGCAGGTGGCTCTGTAGAAATAGTGAAGTAATTTTCAGTAAATTGCGAGGCACTGTTGTTGCCTTTTTTATTAGGGACCGTAAACTTTTTCCGTGAAAAAATTTATTCAAACATTAAAAAATATCTGGAGCATCGAGGAGTTGCGCAGTAAGATCCTGTTCACCCTGCTCCTTATTTTTATTTATCGCGTTGGTACACACATTGTGTTACCCGGAATTGATCCTACTGCGTTGAGTGAAAACATGTCTAAATCAAACAATGGTATCCTTGGTTTGATTGATACGTTTGCAGGGGGCGCTTTTTCGCAAGCTTCTATTTTTGCGCTGGGTATAATGCCGTATATCTCGGCATCTATCTTCGTTCAATTGATGACGGTACTGGTTCCGCAGTTTCAAAAAATGCAGAAAGAAGGGGAGAGCGGCCGTAAGAAAATCAACCAGTGGACACGATACCTTACTGTAGCCGTTACAGCTGTACAGGCTTCTGCATATGTAAAGTACCTGGAAGGCTTTGGGGGAGTGGTTCCGGCTTATGCGCCATTATTCTGGTTGTCAACTGTTATTATCCTGACTGCCGGTACCTTGTTTGTAATGTGGTTGGGTGAAAAGATTACTGACAAAGGATTGGGCAATGGTACTTCTTTGATCATCATGATCGGTATCCTTGCACGGCTCCCGAGTTCATTCTTCCAGGAGTTAACTTTGAAGTCGACCCGCTCCGGAACGATCCTGATCTTCATCATTGAAATTGCAGTTTTGATAGCTATTATCATGGGATGTATACTGCTGGTGCAGGGAACAAGAAAAATTCCTGTAAACTACGCCAAGCAAATTGTTGGTAACAGGCAATTTGGAGGCGCAAGACAATTCCTGCCAATTAAAGTAAACAGCGCCGGTGTAATGCCTATCATCTTTGCCCAGGCAATTATGTTCCTGCCTACATTGTTTAACCTCACCAAATGGGGACAGGGAGAAACTGGACAGGGCATTCAAAAAATATTTACTGATCACTCTAATGTTTGGTACATGGTTATTTATTCAGTAGTTGTAATTGGATTTACTTTCCTCTATACAGCCCTGATATTTAATCCCAAACAGATTGCTGATAACCTGAAGCAAAACAATGGTTTCATTCCTGGGGTAAAACCGGGGCAACCTACTGCAGATTATATCGGCAATATAATGGACAAGATCACTTTGCCTGGTGCCATTCTGCTGGCTCTTGTGGGTATACTTCCTGGTATTGCCATGCTCATGGGAGTATCAACAAACTTTTCGACCTTCTTTGGTGGAACGTCATTGCTCATCATGGTGGGTGTAATCCTGGATACATTGCAGCAAATTGAAACACAATTGCTGATGCGCCAGTACGATGGATTAATGAAGAGCGGGCGAATCCAGGGCAGGACTGTGACACAAGCTTCTTACTAGAACAAATTAAAATATTGCGAAGACCTGGTGAGAGAAGCTTACCAGGTCTTTTTTTTAAGAATGTTATGATCCATTATAAGAACGCACAGGAAATAGAATTGATGAGGGAAAGTGCCCTGCTGGTGAGTAAAACACTTTCAGAGGTTGCAAATATTGTAAAACCAGGCGTCAGTACTTTATCACTTGATGTCTTCATTGGCGATTTTTTGAAGGACAATAAAGCCACTCCTTCATTTTTAAATTTTCATGGTTATCCTTTTAATTCGTGCATATCCGTGAATGAGGTAGTTGTGCACGGTTTTCCCGGCAAATATGAATTGAAGGAAGGCGATATCGTTTCGATTGATATAGGTGCTTACAAAAATGGATTTCATGGCGATCATGCCTATACTTTCATCATTGGAGAAGCAAAACCTGAAGTTGTCCAGTTGGTAAAAGTGACAAAAGAATCGTTGTTCAAAGGAATTGAAAAAGCTGTAGCCGGAAACAGGATCGGCGATATTTCCTATGCCATTCAGGACCATACCGAAAAGAAAAATGGTTATGGCGTGGTAAGAGAGCTGGTGGGTCATGGTTTGGGTCAAAGCATGCATGAAGATCCGCAGGTACCTAATTATGGCAAACGTGGATCGGGCCCGGTTATGAAAGAAGGACTGGTAATTGCAATTGAACCCATGATCAACTTAGGCAGAAAAGAGGTGTATACAGATGATGATGGCTGGACCGTTCGGACAAAAGATGGAAAGCCTTCCGTTCATTTTGAACATGATGTTTGCGTAATGAAAAACCGGGCAGATGTTCTTTCTAATTATGCAACGATAGAAGCTGCAGAAAAAGCCAACACAAATTTGTTTTCAGGCTATTATTAACTCTCTGTAGTTTCGGGACATGAGAGCTGTATTGTTCGCTGTTTCATTTTTACTTACTTCAGATTTACATGCACAAACGGATTTGGAAAAGATTCGTTCCTATCGTGTGAAGAATGAATCTTCCATTTATAACAATTTCATTTCTTTCCTCCAGATTCCAAACGTTGCCACGGATACCGCCAACATTCGAAAGAATGCTGACTTTATTGTTAGCATGATGAATGCA
>Ga0193740_1000240_pt1 | contig 15722 bp, 13 predicted proteins | sample L2s1metaG_FD_145072 | JGI IMG/M metagenome (GOLD analysis project Ga0193740, IMG submission 145072) | Soil microbial communities from a riparian zone of the East river system, Colorado, United States - L2s1 | ecosystem: Environmental > Terrestrial > Soil > Riparian zone | place: USA: East River... | reverse complement strand
GGCGTGATAAAAGCAACTAAAGGATTAAAAAATATCCTGCCTCTTTATAAATGGCTGAGTTGGATGCTTCCCATTATTAATATAATTTCTCCGCAAAGCGTAGTTACGTTAAAGCAAATCGGAGATGCGATGATCAATGCTACCACAAAAAGTTATGAAAAGAAGATACTGGAGGTGAAAGATATAATTGCACTTTCTAACCCCCTGTCCCCCTAAAGGGGAGACTTAGATCGTGTATTCATTTATGTCTTGTAGATATCCTATTGTTGAAATGATTGATTAATTATTGAGCAATCATCAGAAAAACATTCACTATTCGCCACTCACTATTCACTAATCATTTATTTTCGCAGTCCTAAATAAAAATCATCAATGAAAGACCTGATATTAGAATCATGGAATAATCGTGAGCTATTGAAAGACTCAAAATACAGCGATGCAGTAAGAGCAGTTATAGAAGAAGTGGATAAAGGAAGATTGCGTGTGGCATCCCCTTCTGATAAAGGCTGGCAGGTAAATGAATGGGTGAAGCAAGCGATACTGATGTATTTCGGCATTCAACAAATGCAGACATGGGATCTTGCGCCATTTGAATTTTATGATAAGATGCTACTGAAAAAAAATTATAAAGAATTGGGCGTTCGTGCTGTGCCGCATGCAGTAGCAAGATATGGTGCCTACCTGGCAAAGAACGTTGTGTTAATGCCTTCTTATGTAAACATCGGCGCCTATGTTGATGAAGGAACGATGGTGGATACATGGGCAACAGTTGGAAGCTGTGCACAGATTGGCAAAGGAGTTCATTTAAGCGGTGGTGTTGGAATTGGTGGAGTGTTGGAGCCTTTACAAGCCTCACCCGTGATCGTTGAAGATGGTTGTTTTATTGGCAGCCGTTGTATAATTGTTGAAGGCGTGATCGTAGAAAAAGAAGCAGTGCTTGGAGCAAATGTTGTATTAACTCAATCCACCAAGATAATAGATGTGAGCGGCGCAGAGCCAAAAGAAATGAAAGGCCGTGTACCGGCAAGAAGTGTAGTGATACCCGGTAGCTATACAAAAAAATTTCCTGCAGGTGAATTTGGTGTTGGATGTGCTTTGATCATTGGCCAGCGTAAACCAAGCACAGATCTGAAAACAAGTTTGAATGATGCACTGAGAAATTTTAACGTGAGTATATAAATCGTTTGAGGTTTGAAGTTTGAGGTTTGAGGTTAAATGATTCATTATATTTGCAACCCAAAGTTTGAATCGAAACATCAAATATCGTATTTCAAACTTCAAACAACAGGCCCGGGTGGCGAAATTGGTAGACGCACTGTCTTCAGGTGGCAGCATCCGAAAGGTTGTGCTGGTTCGAATCCAGTCCCGGGCACTAAAAAACCTCACAACAAGTGAGGTTTTTTTATTTACTTGAATGGTCTTTTTATTCCGGCTTCTCTGATCTTACTTGCTCAAGAAAAAAATCTACTTTGCTTATCATTTCATTCATCTCAAATGGCTTTGAAATAAAATCATCTGCCCCCGCAGCCAGGCAGCTCTCTTTGGCGGTAGGATGTGCAGAAAACATTAAGATCGGGATGGAAGAAGTTTTCAAGTCATTCTTTAATCTCCTGCATATATCGGTTCCATCAGCACCTGATAATAACATATCCATTATTATAAGATCAACATGATTAGAAGAAATAATACTTTTCGCCTTTTCTTCATTATCAGACTCCATCGTTGAATGACCATAGTAATCAAGCACCATTTTTATCATCGTGCAGATATCCGGATCATCATCCAGAACTAATATCACTGCTTTCTCTTTCATTTATTTGAATATGGTAAAGTAAAAGTAAATACCGAACCCTTTCCTTTTTCGCTTTCCACCCACACTTGTCCGCCATGTTTTTCTACAAATTCTTTAGCGATAAAAAGGCCAATGCCAAATCCAGGGTAAGTTTGTTCTTCTTTTCCTTTTGCACGATAAAAACGCTCAAATATTTTTTCCTGTTCTTCTTTATCAATTCCAATGCCATAATCCTTTACGGTAAAAGCAACCTGGTCATTTGTTGTTTTATATATAGACACATCGATCTTATTATTATCAGACGAATATTTAATGGCATTTGTCAAAAAATTGATCATCACCTGTCCGATCCTGTCTTTATCTGCAAATACATACGATTGAAAGTCGTGGTATAAATTTATCCTATGTTTAGTATTTGTATAAAGAATGTCCTCTACTGTTTCTATTGCCAATTCGTTCAGGCGGAATTTCTCTTTTTTCAATTCAAGAGTTCCTGTTTCAATTTTTGTAAGATCAAGCAGTTCAGAGATCAGTCTTGTTAATCTTGTTATTTGCTTATCCACGCTGATCAAAGAAGATCGGACAAGCAATGGTGGCAATGGCCTTTCTTTTTCCTTATCCTTATCAAAAGCATTTAAAAGCAATTGTACATATCCTTTGATCGAGGTGATTGGAGTCTTTAACTCATGACTGGCCATTGCAATGAAATTATTTTTTTGAACATCTGATTCAGAAAGTTTTCGCAATTCTTCCATTTGCCGGATGTTCTCGGTAATATCATGACTGATGATCATCACTGCATATACTTCAGCCTCTTCATTAAAAAGCGGAACATAATTATGTTCATAATATTGCTCTCCGCCCATTGTTGATTTCACCTTATCCCGGATAATAATATTTCCTTTAAATGCATCCAGGAGGTCATGATAAGACTGTGTACCAATTATAGACGGATCAATATCGGCGACCTTTTCACCAATAATCGGTCCTTTATATGCTTTCCCCAGAACTGTCTCTGCTTTTTTATTGATGGTTATAAAACGGAGATCTTTATCAACAACCATTATCAGGTCAAGCGATGAACTGATCAATTTTTCAATGAAACGATTACGTTCTTCAAATTTTTTGTTTGTTTCTATTAATTGTTGTTCAAGTAGTTTTTGCTTTGTAACATCCTGGCCCGTACCCACCATCCTGTTAACTTTTCCCTCTTTGTCAACCACTACTTCACCACGAGCATACATAATTTTCACCTCTCCTCCCGGCGTAATGATCCGATGGAAAAAATCATTATAGGATCGTGATTGAAGGGCAAACTCAATATTAGCTTGCATGTTAGCCCTGTCATCAGGATGTACAAGTGAAAAGAATTTTTCATAATCGATACGTTTCGATGGATCCACTCCATAAATATTGTACATATTATCACTCCACGTCAAGCTGTTGGTTGATACTTCCCAATCCCAATGACCCACTTGGGCAATTTGTTGGGCTTCGTTTAGCTTTTTTGAAGACGTAATCAGTTCGGTATTATCGTGTGCCATAACTAATACTGCATAAATCTTCTCATTATGATCTTTAAGAGGCACCAGCGAGTTCTCATAATACCTATTTAAAATAGGAGAATAATAAACCTCATTGTGTATAGTCTCACCGCTTATTGCCCTCATTAAATCTTTATATCCCTGCGTATCTTTCATATATGGAAATATATCCAATAACTTTTTACCTAATACATCTTCTTCTTTAACTTTCATTGCACTTAAAGTAGACTGATTGATCGAGATAATTCTTGCATCAGTATCATAAACTGCAATAAGATCAACTGATGAATCAAGGATATTTTTCACCAGGTGGTTCTGTTGTCTCAGAAGTATATTTTGCTGATTTAATTCACTGGTCCTTTGCTTTACTTTGTCTTCGAGTTCTTTTTCAGCTTCTCTCCGATCATGAATATCAAGGCTTGTTCCAATAAAGCCGGTAAATCTTTCATCAGCATATCGTGGGGTTCCTTTATCAAGAAACCAATGATACTCCCCGGTGCGTCCGTTCTTCAATCGCATTTCCAAAGTATATGACTGATGTTTTTTTGCCGCATCATTCATTACGCTTAAAACATTTTCTATATCATTCGGATGAATAAATTTCTTCCATGATATATCATTCATTTTAACTGTTTCATCAAGATCAAAATAATCAAGCCCCGATCTATTCAAAAAAGTAGTTTGCAAATTTTCATCTGTTTCCCAAACGAACAAAGGAGCATCGTTTGCCATCGTACGGAAACGTTCTTCACTTTCATTTATAGCCAGTTGCGCTTTTTTACGTTGAGAAATATTTTCAGTAAAAATTACGATGCCACCTATTTCACCTGTTGGCGTATACCAGGGGTATACATTCCATTTAAGCCATACAGGAACGCCATCATCTTTTTCATAATAATCATCATCTGATTTTTCGACAGCACCTTTCATACAACGATTATGAACTTGTTTCCATCGCTCCAGGATGTTTGGAAACAGATCATAATGCCTTTTTCCAATAACATTATCTGTCAGATCATATTCTTTCATCCATTCTTTACTCACGGACACGTATCTCATTTCTTTATCAAACATGGCCATTGCTGCCGGAGCATGTTCTATAAATAACCGGTTTATTTCTTCACTTTCCTTAATTTTTTTGTGGGCATTTTTCTCCTGCTCGAAGCTGATAACTTTACTTATTTCAAGTGCAATACGAGCAGCGATCAGGTTTGCAAGCTGCCTGTATGAATTATCAAATTTTCTAAAAGGGTTTAGTGCCGCTGATAAAATAGCGATTGGTGATTCATGCCCGGAAATGAATATAGGTAGGTGAAAAAATTGAGTCGCTTCTTTTTGCCAGGCGCCTTTGGGTATTTTTTTCCTTCGACCAGCATTTTCCGATACAACGATTTCCCTTGTTTGATAAGCCATATAAAAATTGTGAGTGCCTTCAACCGGAACGCTAAGATCAATATGAGAGGGAAACACTGATTGTTCATTGTTAATTCCGATAAATGCAACAGGCCTTGCTATTTTCTCAGTTTCACTTATTTTATAAATAATTCCAAATGGAAAATCTTTATTATTTGATTCAATTGATCTTGCTGCCTGTTCATAAATTGCCTGCTCACTCTCTTCTTGTGCAAGTGTATCTAATTCCTGTAAGGTTTTGAGATATCTTTCATTAATGACACGTTCTGTTTCTTCAGTACATACACAAAACAAACCGGCGGTACCACCATTATCTCCCGGAATTGGATTGTAAGAAAACTTAAAGTAGGTTTCTTCATCATAACCATAACGGTTCATGATCAGCAATAAAGCGTCATCAAAAGTGCCTTCATTCTTCTTAAAAACAATATCTGCTCTTACACCAACTTCATTCCATATCTCTTTCCAAACAATATTGCCGGAAGCTCCCAGTGCAGGATGCTTTTCACCAAGGACAAACCGATAAGCATCATTATAAATATTTATATATTCTTTGCCCCACCACACAAACATTGGCTGAAGAGAAGTAAGCATTATACGAACACAGGTCTTTAAACTATTTTGCCAGTGTTTAGGATCGCCAAGCGAAGTTTGGCTCCAGTCAAAATTGCGGATACGTTCTCCCATTTCTCCGCCACCGGAAAGAAAATCAAGAGATATAGTTTTTTGATTAGGGAACTCAGTCAAGCTCATAATGCGCTGAAAAGGATGGTTAAGTTACGGAATGCCAGTGACAATAATCATTCCATCTCAAAGTTTGATCATTGTTTTTTAGGCAATTAATTTTTTCGGGTAAACCTTCATTAATTTGTAGCAAAATAGAAATTTAAATGTCAACAACCATAAAATGCCCGAATTGCAGTCATGAATTTGAACTGAACGAAAGCCTTCGGGAAGATGTGAAAAAAGAATTGAGGGATGAGATGAAAGAATGGCAGCGAAAAAAGGAAGATGCATTTAATACCCAGCTGGCCGAAGAAAGAAAAAAAATTCAACAGGATACGGAACAAGCTATACGTAAGAAAATTTCATCTGATTTTGAAATTCAATTGCGCCAGCTTGAACAAAACAACAAAGACAATGAAGAAAAATTAAAGGAAGCACGACAACAGCAAGTTGAATTTCTCAAGAAAGAACAGGAATTAAAAAATAAGGAAGCTGAACTGGAACTATCAGTTCAGAAAAAATTGCAGGAAGAACGAGAAAAGCTTTCTACAGAAATAAGAAAATTAGAAGAACAGCGGATCTCGGCTAAAGAAACTGAATTTCAATTGCGGTTAAAAGAAATGGAGAAACAGTTGGATGACCAGAAAAAACTGGCAGAAGAAATGAGACGAAAAGCGGAACAAGGCAGTATGCAATTGCAGGGTGAGGTACAGGAACTAGCTCTTGAAGAAATGTTGCGATCAACATTTCCCTTTGATATAATATCAGAAGTTGGCAAAGGAGTTCGCGGCGCAGATTGTATTCAAACTGTACGGAATAATTTTGGACAGGAATGTGGTCAAATTATTTATGAAAGCAAACGTACAACAAGCTTTGCAAATGACTGGATAGAAAAACTGAAAACAGATATGCGGAGTAATGGCGCTGAGATCGCAGTGATCGTTACGAAAGCAATGCCGAAGGATATGGATTGTTTTGGAATAAAAGACGGTGTATGGATCTGCAGCTTTGGCGAAGTGAAAGCATTAGCTGCTGTATTAAGAGATGGAGTGATAAGAGTTTTTAATGCTGCAAAGAACCAGGAAAACAAAGGAGATAAAATGCATTTGCTGTATGATTATCTCACCAGTTCAGAATTTGCAGAACAATGGAAAGCTATTCGTGAAGGATTTTTGAGTATGAAAATGTCCATTCAAAAAGAAAGAGATACTATGGAGCGTTTATGGAAGGCTAGAGAAAAACAATTGGAAAAAGTTTTATTGAATGCAGCTCATGTTCGTGGTTCAATTGAAGGAATTGCTGGAATGAATTCGGTCGATCTGAATTTGTTGGAAGAAGGAGATGAAGATGATATGGCACATTAACTCATCACCCAGGCCAGCACCAAATGATCAAATTGTCGGTAATGAACAGTAAGCTCTGTATGATTTTTTGAAAAAAAGGAATCGATAATTTCTGTTCCTTCATGTTGCTTTTTCAACTGGATCTCTTTTCTGAAATCTACTCCCCCATCACCATACCATTTGAATACTGATTCTTTGGCAGACCAAAGCAAAGTTGAAAAAGGAATTCTGTCATTATCAGGTTGAATAAGATGAAAAAGCTCATGTTCTTTTGCACTGAGGAATTTATACATGATCCTTGATATCTTTTCTGTCGGGATCTCAATGTCGATGCCTACCCTGCTGTCTTTGCTCACTATTGCTGCGGCAAAATCACCACAATGTGAAATGGAAAAATGGTATTGTTCGTCCGGCAGAAATGGCTTGCGGGTATCGGCGATCTTGATGAGCTCATAAGGGAAGTCGGGAAAAAGATATTGTAACAAAAAACGTCCGGCGAGATGCTGCAATCTTTTATGCGGATGTGTGACAGCCCGGTGTTGCGGAACATTGGCTTTAAAGAAATCTTCTGTTTCTTCAATTTTCCAGATGCCCAAACGGGTGCTGTCGTTGATTTGTTGTTGAAAAAAAATCGGCACGGTTAGGATTTAAGATTTAAGATTGCAGTTCCGATAATTATCGGAATTAGATTTATTATTGCAAAAATTTAAACTGCCTCTTGCTCAGTAAAGATAAGGACGTTGAAGAGTGCGACGCAAGAAAAGCTGAATAGTAGTAATTAAGCTAAGTAAATAAAAAGTAAAAATGATTCTTTCTGATCTACGAATTCTTGAAGAAATAGAAAAAGGAACGATTAAAGTTACTCCGTATGACAGGGAATGTCTTGGCAGTAACAGTTATGATGTGCATTTGGGAAAATGGTTGGCTACCTATAACGAACATATTCTTGATTCTAAAAAACATAACCAGATAGACTATTTTGAAATTCCTGAAGAAGGCTTTGTTCTTTATCCGCATATTTTTTATTTGGGGGTAACGGAAGAGTATACGGAGACTCATGCCCATGTTCCTTTCCTGGAAGGCAAATCATCTACAGGTCGCCTGGGAATTGATATACATGCAACCGCAGGTAAAGGTGATGTTGGTTTTTGCGGACACTGGACATTGGAAATTTCTGTTAAGCAACCTGTGAAAGTTTATAAAGGAATGCCGATCGGTCAGCTCATTTATTTTTTGGTGGAAGGCGAGACTGAAATAAAATATAATCAAAAGAAAAATGCCAAGTACAGCGGGCAGCCTGATAAGCCAATTGAAAGTATGATGTGGAAAAACAAGTTCTGATCAGTATGAAAAAACTTATTCTTGCTTTTGCATCGCTGTTTTGCATATCATCAGCTGGCCTATATGCACAGACTATAAAAACGATCAACCGTGATAGCTTTTCGTTAAAATACCCGGAAAAGTGGAAGATCGATAAAGAAGATCCCGACTACGATCCCGATGCTTTATTCAGCATAGATGCGCCGGACGAGCAAACGCTGATCATGTTTTTTGTTTTTAATACGGTGATCGATGCTGATGCAATGCTGAATGAACAAATAAAGGCAATGTCCGAATCATTGCTAAAAAATCCTGAGATAACTGGTTTTAATGATTGGGGCAAATACAAAGGCAAGGGGAAAATATTAAAAGGAAAATTCTTAGGCGTTTATAAGGGTTATATAAAGTTATTCTTCTATGCTGATGATCATAAATCGATGCTGGTAATGGAACAAGTTTACGACTCCGCTACAGATGATGTAAATACCGAACTTAAATCGATCGTTGATTCTTTTACATTTAAGAAATAAAGATCAAAGAGCCTCAGCCCCAAATTTTTTATAATAAGCAATCAAAAAAGCAACCACCTGGTTATAGGCTCTTTTACCTTCCGGTTGATCATTGGCTTGTAAATACCCATCATAGATCCAACTTATAACCGGCTCCACCGGGTTTCTGTTTCGCCTTAAAAAATCTTTATAATCTTCGATATCTTTTTTAGCCTGGGGATTTAATTTTTCGAAATAGGACCTGGCAAGCAAAGAGTCTTTTCTACCTAATTCGGTAACAGCATACAGATACATGTCAAAATACAGAGAATACCGAAACGTAGGATTAGGAGAAGACTTGCAGGCAATGAAGGCCACGAAATTCGCCTCATTCTCTTTAGCATAACCAAGCTGATGTGCTACTTCATGTGCACTGACAAATGGTTCCAGGAAACGGGGGATGGTTGTATTCACCTGGCCTTCGCCCGAAAATGGATTGTAGTAACCCTGGAAGCCAAAATAATTTCCCAGGTAGCTAAAAAGTGATGGCTTAAGTGATTGCGGGTCGTATCTGAGGAAAGGGTGAAGGTTATCTGCATATAGGTATGCTTCGCTTGTTTTTTCAAAGAGAATTCTCTTTCTATTAAAACTATCTCTTTCTTTTAGATCGATCGTATCCGCATAAAAATTCAATCGCTTCTGGAGCAGATCTGTAAGGGTATCGATCTCCTGTAAGGAATATTTTTTCATGTCAAGGTTAAGTTGGTATGAGATCCCTTTTCGATTGTAATTCAAGCCCCAAAGCCCGTAAAAAAACAGGTAAACAAACAGGAAGAAGAAGATCACCTGCTTTAGCCCATTTAATAAATACTGGCGGTTGACCTTTTTCTTAATAATGTATTTTATGAATTGAACTGTCTTAAAAATTATAACTAGAACCAGGAAGGCATAAAAAAGATCACCGATGCTAAAGGGGATCCAACCAAAAATGCTTCGTTGAAATTTTGAGATAAAAGGATAAATGCCATTAGAATAGTTTTCTTCAACCCAAAGCGGTTGAGTTGAAGCAAATTTTATAAGAATGACTGTTGTGATAAGGAGGATCCAACTCCATGCCTTCATCATTCTTCCAAAAAGCCTGGTGATAAAATGCTGCAATCAGTTAATTTTAATAATATTAGAATTCTATTTCGCTGGCGATAACCGGGCTAAAAATAATTCAAAATCACATCAAATCTTAACGATTTATCCTTTACCTTTGCGCCCCATCCTGACAGCCGGAATAATCAGGAAAAAAAAATTAGTGACATGGGCCATCGCCGGGAATTTGAGATAGCATTTGTGGGGCTGAAACCCGGAGTTCATGAGTACTCTTATGAGATCATTGATAAGTTCTTTGAGCCGTTCCAGCAACAGGATTTTCGTAACTGTAAAGCTGATGTAAAACTTCATCTTGATAAGAAAAGCAACTTTATGTTGCTGAAGTTTGAGATCGGTGGAAGCCTTGAAGTGATTTGCGACCGTTGTAATAATTACCTCCCACTTCAGTTGTGGGACGAATTCAATATTACGGTTAAAATGGTGGAGGAACCCGAAGTGGCAAATGAGCAGGAAGAAGATCCGGATGTGTATTATATCGGCCGCGGTGAAAGCCATGTTGATGTAGCCAACTGGATATATGAATTCATCAATCTCAGTATCCCGATGCACAAATCCTGCAGCTATGAAAAAATGGACGGCCCTTATTGCAATCCGTCAGCGATGGATGTACTGAAGAAACTGGAACCCGAAGAAAAAGAACAAAAAGAAAACCCAATCTGGAAAGGATTGGAAAAGTTTAAGAACCTTGAAGACAATTAATAAATAATTTTTTTAGCTAATAAATTTTGAGTTATGCCAAATCCCAAACGCAGACATAGTCAGCAAAGAAGTGCCAAAAGAAGGACGCACTATAAAGCAACAGAAACCACATTAAGTGTTGATGGAACTACAGGTGAAACACATGTAAGACATCGTGCACATGTAAGTGAAGGTAAATTGTACTACAAGGGTAAAGTAGTTAGTGAAAAGACTCCTATAAAAAAATAATTCTGCTTAAGAAGCAAATTCCAAATTCTGATCGAGAAATTTCTCATTGGGGTTTGGAATTTTGCATTTTATTCTTGTTAGGGATCGAACTCCTGCTGGAATTTGAAATTTAGAATTTGTTATTTCTTTACATTGCAACATGATGACGATAGGACTTGACATGATGGGTGGTGACTTTGCTCCGCTTGAAGCGGTGAAAGGCGTATTGGAATATTTTCAACTAGGAAATTCATCGGCCACAGTGGTTCTTATTGGCGATGAATCTAAACTCGAGCCTTTACTTACAGAATTTAAAATCCCTGGTGATAAAATAAAAATTGTTCATGCAGAACAGGTGATCGACATGCATGAGCATCCTACCAAAGCATTAAAAGAAAAACAAAAATCTTCAATAGCCATCGGATTTCAACTTTTAGCTGCGGGAAATATTGATGCATTTATCAGCGCTGGAAATACAGGAGCAATGCTTGTGGGTGCATTATTCAGCATTAAAACCTTGGAAGGGGTTTTGCGACCAACTATTTCAACTATTATTCCAAAAGAAAATGGCAGCACAGGGTTGTTACTTGATGTTGGTCTAAATGCAGATTGCAAACCGGAACAGCTAAATCAATTTGCGATCATGGGTTCCGTGTTTGCCCAAACTATACTTGGTATTGAAAATCCGAAAGTAGGCCTAATGAATGTAGGCGAAGAAGAAGGGAAAGGAAATATTCTTTGCCAGGCCACTTATCCCCTTCTCAAAGAAAATAAGCACATAAACTTTATCGGCAATGTGGAAGGCCGTGATGTTTTTATGGATAAAGCAGATGTAATGGTGTGTGAAGGCTTTACGGGGAATATCATTTTGAAACTTGCTGAATCACTTTACGATATTACACAGAGTAAAAAGATCCAGCACGAATATTTTGACAGGTTCAACTTTGAAAATTACGGCGGCACACCTGTTCTGGGTGTAAATAAACCTGTTATCATCGGTCACGGCATATCGCAAGCAAAATCATTCAAGAACATGATCGTGCTTGCGCAAAAAATGATTGATAAGGATGTGATGCAACGAATGAAAGATGAGCTGGTATAAAAGTTGTACCCTGATGTCATGTGTTTAACTATCTTTAAGGCTCATTCCACCATGCGTCGGCTTTTCTATACTACATTGTTCATTTTTGGCTGCACTTGTTTGCATGGACAGCAAAGTATTGAATTTGCTCAGTCAATAGGCCCTACAATTACAGAAAAAACTATTTTTTACAATCTTGCCGGAACTATTGTTCCAATAAAAATTAAACAATACGGTGAAACGACCGATGTCGTTTTTATCAATCTTCATGATGATGAAACAACATCTGTTGATGCAGCCAAAAGAGTTTTAGAAGAATATGGTGGCTTGTTGATCGAAGTAGAAAATAATGTACAAAGAAATATTCGTTTCAAGCTGGGCAGGCATTTTTTTACAATCGATCCTAACACGATCTTTTCCGAGGAAGGAATAAAAAAATCACTTGAACAACTCGGACGAACTTCTGCCAAAGCAGTTGATGAAGTTGAAAAACTCGGTCAACGGATCATCCAGCTAATACCCGCAAAAACAACATGTATAATTTCCCTGCATAACAACACGCCTGATCTTTTTTCAATTATAGAATATACTGCAGGAAATAAAAAATCTGTTGACAGTAAAAAAGTTTACATAAATACTGAGCAGGATGTGGATGATTTTTTTCTGACTACCGATAATAACTTATATGAAAAACTTGCCGACAAAGGTTTTAATTCAATTCTCCAGGATAACAAAAACTGTACGGACGATGGTTCATTAAGTGTTTACTGTGGTAGAAAAAATATCCGTTACGTTAATTGTGAAACCGAGCATGGAAAGACCGAACAGTATTATGAAATGATGAAAGCCATTATGGTTTCACTTTACCGTATAAAATAAAGTTGAGCTTCTAATATTTATCCCCCCTTTGGGGGATTTAAATTTGTAAAAAAATTGTCCTTGAATCAAATCCTTCTTCGTACTTTTAAGCGCCACTTTGTCCCATAGATCACTTCTGATTAGTACCACCAATTCTCCCTCTGAAATCATTTTTAATCTGTTTTTTATTCAAGATGAAAGGAGGATCAGTACAAAATACTGATCCAGAACCATTGCAGCCTTGAAATCTAAGCTATTCAATTATTGATAAACAAAAAGTTTACGAGAATATTTATTTGTCAACCTGCCCGGAAGATCTAAATATCATTATTATGAAAATCAATTTAACACACCGCCTGACTGTAAGAATAATATTTACATTATTCGTACTTATTTCATTTTGCAAAGAAACAATTGCACAGCAAACACAACTTAACCCCAACGACTTTGTCTTGTATTCCAACGGAGCAACAGGGACAACACTTATTGGGTCGTCGATTACCGTTAATGGTGGTTCTGTAGGCGCAAGAAGGCTGGTGCAGTCAACCGGGAATGTAACCATCAATTCAAATATTCATGCGGGAGATAAGATCATTCTCTCGAATAGCAATATCATCAAGGGCAATATTACTGCAGCCGCCAATTTATCGAGCCTTTCCGATATCATTTTTTCTGCAGGTTCCAGTGCCGCCATTACCGGCAATCTAGACATAAACGGACGAGTTAGCATAGGTGGGGGCAGTGTTACCGGAATTGTAACTATTCCTCCCCCGATTAGTAATTATTCCGGGCCTCAGCCGACAGCGATAAATACTTCTACACCTCCTCAAACTCCCCTGCTTCCTACTTTATCTGAAACCAACCTTAGTGCCTATCCCCAAAACGAGACTCCCATTACTGCAAATTTTTCTCAAGGGCCGGGCAATTATGGCGATATTAATTTCAACGGAAACAAAACAATGACCCTTAATGAACCCGGAGTTTATGTCTTCAATAGCATAAAAATGACGGGCAATTCAAACAAACTCGTTTTTAACTTCAACAATAAAACTGGCAATTTTATTATTTATGTAAAGAAGGATGCAGATTTTGGAAAACTGAATGCCAGTTTAGCAGTTAATAAGGGAGGTAGTGCAGATAGAATCAGTTTTGAAGTTCAGGGGACTGGTATCGGTACTTCTATCACTAATTACAGTTTTATAATTGCCAATGGATCTTCTGGGGCCGGCTCCAAATGGTTAGGTTCCGTTTTGACGACCAAAGCTGGTATAAACATTGGTTCCGGTACTGGCTCCAGCACTCTAACTGGTACCTTCGCAAGTCAAACTGGAATAAGTCTTCAAAGTGGGGTAACTATTATTTATTCGCCTTTTAATTATTGCGCAAAACCTGTAGTAAAAGCAACTTCAGACCGGCCATTAAACTTTGTTGGTCAAACAACTCTTACTGATTCTTTCCCTTCTCCAGGTGTGATGCGTCTTTGGAGAGCAACAAATGGCGGTGTCATTGCGTCAAGCGACCCAACAGCTCAAACTATTACCGTTTCAGCAGCTGGCGATTATATCCTCACCGATTCCACCAGTGAAACTTGTTTGACAAGAGATACGGTTATTGTTCAAGCTGCTGTAAAAAACAAGATTGGCGCAGAATTACTTTCTGTTTTTCAGAATTATGGTAGCACATCACTCGCACCATTAGATTCGTTCTTCTTAATATCCGGCGGCCGTGTAATGATAGACGTAATTGTAAACCAGGGATATTATAATACAATTTTGAACCTGTTGCAAACTGCACCTTACGGATTGACTCCACCCTATGGTTTACCCAATGTCATTGTTAATGGTGAAAGTGGATTTATTATTACCGGCAATTATCCAATTGTGAACCTGCTTAAACTAAATGATCTGGCAAATGAAATTAATTATGCCCGCCCTCATTATCAGGGTTACAGCAACGGTGGTCTTGTTACTTCTGCCGGAGATACTACTATTCGATCTCATTTTGTACGTTCCGGATATGATATCAACGGTAGCGGTATAAAAATAGGAGTGATCTCTGATAGCTATGATACAAAGACAGCTTCCACCACGGCTACTACGCCACTTCAGCCAATCAAAATTTCTCCATATATCCTTTCTGCAACTTTGGACACTATAGGTACTCTTAACCCTACTCCACAAACTTTTACTACTAATACTGCAACCCTGGATATTGGGAATCATGATCTCCCAAGTGTAACTGTGTTGCAGGATTTTCCTGTTGTACGCACAGATGAAGGAAGAGCAATGCTGCAAATAATTCACGATGTCGCTCCCGGTGCACAACTGTATTTCCGTACAGGTCTTTTTACAGCCGGAGATTTTGCCAAAGGAATTAAAGAACTAAGAGATGCAGGATGTAATATTATTGTGGACGATGTGACATACATTACGGAATCATTTCTTAAAGATGGCAGGGTAGCCAAAACTGTTGACACTGTTGTGGGACAGGGAGTAACTTATATTTCTGCAGCCGGTAATTTTGCCAACAGATCTTATGAAAAGGATTTCAACCCCCAGCTTATAACCTCTCTTGGATTCCCCGGAAAGAAAGCCCACAATTTTGGCGGTGGCGATCTCTTTCAGCATGTGAGACTGGCTCCAGGCAGTTACACTTTTGTATTTCAGTGGGTAGATGACGTTTATTCTACCGGCGAAACTGGTGGAACAAATAATGACATGGATATTTTTCTGACGCCAAATACTGATGGTACAGGATTGATCGGCTATAACCGCGACAATACGGATGGCGATCCGATTGAATTTATTCCGATCACAATCGGGGGTACTGAACCCGTAGACTACAATGTGTTTATTGTAAATAATACCCTCACGAGCGATCCATCACGTATCAAGTTTATTGTTTTCAAGGGTGATATTAAATTCATGGAATATAATGAAGGAGTTTCTACTCTTGTAGGCCAGGCAAACGCTGCAGGAGCATTGGCAATAGGAGCTGCACGTTTTAATCATGTTCCGGGCCATCCCTTGCTCCCGGCTAAACTGGCGGGTATCACAAAACCTCAGTTAGAAGGTTTTTCTTCAATAGGTG
>Ga0193740_1000239_pt1 | contig 15753 bp, 14 predicted proteins | sample L2s1metaG_FD_145072 | JGI IMG/M metagenome (GOLD analysis project Ga0193740, IMG submission 145072) | Soil microbial communities from a riparian zone of the East river system, Colorado, United States - L2s1 | ecosystem: Environmental > Terrestrial > Soil > Riparian zone | place: USA: East River... | reverse complement strand
AGATCGCCGAACCACTGATCATGATGATTCCCCGAATGTATGGTGGGGCTAGCTATAAAATGGAATTAAAAGAAGAAGATTCAAAAGCGCTGGAAAATTTAAGGACCTTTCCTAATGAAGCTCAACAGCAGGTATCTCAATACTTAAGTTACTATTGGGGTGGGATGGCAAAGCCAGGGGAATCAGTTTCAGGTCCGGCTTATGTTGGCGCTATCATTTGTGTACTTGCAATACTTGCCATGTTTGTACTTGATGGAAAACATAAATGGTGGATATTAACTGCTATTGGAGTAACTATCATGATGTCATGGGGCAGTTACTTTGACGCGTTGAATGGGTTTCTCTATAATGCCTTGCCTTTATACAATAAATTCCGTGCCCCCTCAATGATCCTTGTAGTTTCACAAATGTTAATACCAATGCTTGCAGTTTTGGGCTTAAGCAAGATCGCTGACACTACAGACAAAAAATCACTTTTGCCAGAATTCAAAAAAGGACTGATAGCGATTGCTGCAACATTTGCTTTATTATTCATTATTTATTTTATGTCCGGCTTTATGAGCGGAGCGGATAATGAACTAATGAAGCGATTAAAAAGCGGAGGGGCCGAAGCCCAGCAATGGTTACAAATATTCAGCAGTTTCTTTGAAGGATTAAGAGAAGATCGAAAGTCATTAATGATGGGCGATATAATGAGGTCACTTGGTTTTGGTTTTGTTGCATTGCTATTGGTTTTTCTTGCGCTAAGAAAGACCATTAGTAACATGGCCATGGGAATCGGCTTACTAATTTTTGTTTTGATAGATAGTCTCACGATCGATCTCAAATATCTTAATTATGAAAACTATACAGATAAAATTGAGAATGAAGGATCATTTGTAAAGACAAAATCAGATGAAGAAATATTGGCTGACAAATCTCAATTCAGGGTTTTCAATGTTGCCGGGGATGCATTTTCTGAAAACATAAGTTCCTATTATTATAATTCTGTTGGCGGTTATCATCCTGCGAAAATTGCCATCTACCAGGAGTTATTTGAAAATAAGCTATCGAAACAACAAGCTAACACGTATATTTTCAATATGCTCAACACAAAGTATTTTATTCAAAAAGACCGCAATGGGCAAACACAAGCCTATCAAAAAAACGATAGTGCATTGGGCAATTGCTGGCTTGTAAAAAACATTCAATATGTAAAAGATGCGAATGCAGAGATGAATTCATTAGGAAATTTTAATCCCGCAGATACCGCTGTTGTCCAGGATACTTTCAAGTCATCTATTCGATTCGAGCCCGTTGCTGACAGTACTGCTACCATTGCGTTAGTAAAAAATGACAATGACGTAGTCACTTATACATTTAATGCAGCGAGTAATCAATTTGCTGTCTTTAGTGAAGTATATTATAAAAGTGGATGGAAAGCATACATTGATGGAAAAGAAGCGCCGATCGTAAAAGTAAATTATGTTTTGCGTGGCCTTGCTGTACCGGCAGGAAAACATGATATAAAATTTGAATTCAAGCCGCAAGGTTATTACAAAGGGAAAAGTATTACTTCCATTTTTTCAATTGTATTATTAGTTGTATTTGTCACTGGAATTTTTATGGAATGGCGAAACAGGAAGGAAACGGCTCTTGCGAATCGTGTTTGATGCCTGAAGATTTTATGGTTATTTTGCTGTCATGAATGTTCCAGCGGTCAGTGTTGTTCTTCCGGTTTATAATTGTGAAAAATATATTGCCAAAGCAATTGAGAGTGTACTGCACCAAACTTTTACTGACTTCGAATTTATCATTATCAATGATGGCTCTACCGATCATACTGAAGAAATAATTAGATCATTTTCTGATCCCCGCATCTTGTATCAAGTCAATAATACTAATAAGGGTCTTGTATTTACTTTAAACAAAGGAATTGATATTGCCAAAGGCAGCTATATTGCCCGTATGGATGGTGATGATATTTGTCTCCCGGAAAGATTTAAAAAACAATTTGATTATCTGCAGCTAAACAAAGAAGTTGATATATTGGCAACAGTGGTGACACTTATTGATGAAAACGAAATTGTTTCAGGAACCTGGCATAGTGATATCAATAATGTAAGTGCAAGAGACATTCGAAAAGAACTTCCAAAAGATAATTGCATTGCACACCCGACCGTAATGGGCAAAACAGAAATTATCAAAAAATATAAATACAATCATACACAATCGCAGTCTGAGGATTATGATTTATGGTTAAGAATGATGAGTGGCGGTGGAATTATTCATAAACTCCCTGAACCGCTTCTGCTACACCGGATTTTGGCCAGCTCATTTACAAGATCTAATAAAAAAAATGTCTATTGGAAAATTGGAGAAACACAACTTCGTTTCGCATGGCAACAATTTCGAAAAGGAAAATTAAGTTTATTTGCCTGGAAAACACTTATGTATGGCTGGCTTAATAGTCTGAAAGGATTTTTTAAACAATTAAAAACTACAGTCAAACAAAAATGACGTATTCATTATTTCTTTTTAAAAGGTTTGTCGAACACTTATTTGTGTATCCATTTATACTGGTTGGTCGGGCTATTGCGTATTTAAATCCTCTTAAAAAAGAATATCGTGTGTTTTTTTTCTTTCCATTTTACCATACTGGCGGCGCTGAAAAAGTACATACACACATCGCAGAAGCCACCGGCGGTAATGATTGTATAATTTATTTTACAAGAACATCGCTCAATGATCGTTACATCAAAGAATTTAAAACAACCGGGTGTCAATTAAAAGATATCTCAAAATTTACAGACAATAAATGGCAGTTCCCGTTGAATCTTATTTACAGGGGAATCATCAGTGGACACATCAATCGCCAAGCCCTACGCTCAATTGTATTCAATGGTCAATCTAATTTTGGTTATAAGATATCTCCATGGATAAATAAAAAAACAGTACAGATTGAATTGATACATGCCCTGAATACTTTTTCACTTATCCGAATACCCTATCTTGAATTTTATAAAAAAAATGTAACCGTAAGCCAGGAAATTATTGACAAACATGCCCGATTATATAAACGTTACAATGTTCCGGAAAAGATTTTTGAAAATTTTACCTGGATCAGGAGCAAAATAGATCTTCCTGAAATAAAGGTCAGTAAAGATTATTTTACCAAACCCTTGCATTTACTTTATGTAGGCCGTGACTCTATAGAGAAAAGACCTGCGATTGTTGCACAGGTCGCTAAGAACATTAACCTTTCTGGCATTAATGCACTTGTCGAATTTGCTGGTGATGTCAGCAGATCAATACCCAACGATCTCCATTCTTATTGCAGCTTTCACGGTGATGTTAGTGACGTAGAATTAAACCAATTTTATAACAAAGCACATATTCTCATTATTCCATCTACAACTGAAAGTGGTCCGCTTGTACTAATGGAAGCTATGGCTCGTGGCGCGGCAATTATTTCTACAGATGTGGGTTATGTACCGACATTTGTAAAAGATGGTGTTTTCGGGATTTATAGTAAAAAAAATTTACCTGAAACAAAAATCATCGACGAAATAACTCAAAAAGTAATGCAGCTGGATAGTGACAGGAACTTGCTTAAAGAAATGGGAGAAAAAAATATTGAATTTGCTCTTGAAAATTTTGACATAGTGCAGTTTCACAAAGAATACCAGCTGCTTTTTGAAAACATATTAAATAATGAAGCCTCTTAGTTTTATAATAATCTCTTTTAATCGATCAGCCGACCTGCTTGAGTTGTTGAAAAACATAAGTCAACTTGAACAGGCAAATCAATTGTTGGAAGAGATCATTGTTGTAAATAACGCTTCTACTGAAAACTACGATAAGATCAGATCATTTGTCAAAGATTATTCATCATTGCCTTATATCTATTTTGATGCCCCCGAAAACCTTGGCGTGGCCAAAGGAAGAAATTATGCATTGGCTAAAGGGAAGGCGCCTATTATAATCATGCTAGATGATGATGCAGTTTTGCAAAACAAAGAATGTTTGATCAACCTTGTAAAAGAATTTGAAAATAACAACACAGAAAAACCAAAAGCGATCGTTTCTTTCAAAGTCCTTTATTATGATAATTTACAAATGCAGGAAAATGCGTTGCCCCATAAGAAATTCGATGAATACAAAGACAGGTCATTTTTTGAGACATACTATTATGCAGGCGGGGCACATGCCATAAAAAGAAAAGTAATTGAAGACCTTGGAAAATATCCCGGTGATTTTTTTTATGGAATGGAGGAATACGACCTGGCGTACCGAATTTTGGATGCAGGATATTCGATAGTTTACAGCGATCAGATCGTTATGCTGCATAAAGAATCTCCGCTTGGCAGAAAAACAAAAAAAGAAAAGCTTCAAATGATGTGGCTGAACAAGAGCAAAGTAGCGTGGCGCTATTTGCCGAAAAAATATTTTTATTCTACAGCCTTTATGTGGTCATTGCAATACTTAAAAGAAACAAGTTTTAATTTAGGTGGCTTTTTTAGCGGTTGGAAAAAAGTTTTCGATATTCCGTCAACTGAAAAAAGAACCGCTATCAGCCAAACCACGATGGATTATCTTCGAAAGGTAAAGGCGAGGTTGTGGTATTAAACAAATAAGTCAATGTATCTCAAAAACTATATTATACAACTAGGGAAAGATATATTTATCCGTTTTCCAAAAAAAATTGGTCGCTTCTTTAGCTACCTGGGTGAATGGAATCGATTTAAAAGTAAAAATGACAGCAGATTCACGGTCAAAGCAAGCGATGCTTATCCTTGTTTAAAAGATAAAATAATCAAAACCCCTTTTGATCATCATTATACTTATCATCCGGCATGGGCAGCGAGGATCCTTGCACAAACAAGACCGTCATATCATGTTGACATCTCTTCTATTTTAAGTTTCAGCACAATTGTTTCTGCATTTGTTCCTGTAAAATTTTATGATTACCGGCCTGCTGATCTGAAGTTAAAAGATTTTGATTCTGGGTTTGCCGATCTAAAGCAATTGAGTTTTCCTGATAACTCCATTCAATCTTTGTCATGTATGCATACGATCGAACATGTAGGACTTGGCCGATATGGTGACGAGATAGATCCGCAGGGAGATATTATATCTATAAATGAATTAAAAAGAGTATTACAACCAGGAGGGGATCTTTTATTTGTAACCCCCATTGGAAGATCAAGAATTGAATTCAATGCGCATCGAATTTATAGTTACGAGCAGATCACAGAATATTTTTCACCACTTACATTAAAAGAATTTTCTTTGATCCCTGATGCCGGTGGAATCATTACTAATGCTGACCCTGCATTAGTAAAAAAGCAGGATTATGGCTGTGGTTGTTTCTGGTTTAAAAAATAAACTGATGTTTAAAAACCTATTTAAGAAGTCAACGATAAATCATCAAGAACAATTGAATGAATGGGAAAAGAATGGAAGGCCCTCTCCCCCGCCACATATTGTAAAGCAAATGGCTATCGAAGAGTATCAGAAAAATTTCGATATTAAAATATTGGTTGAAACGGGTACTTATCTTGGAGACATGATAGAAGCTCAACGAGATCATTTTGAAAAGATATATTCCGTTGAATTGAGTAAAAATCTTTTTCAAAGAGCGGTAAAAAGATTCAAATCTTATTCCCATATCAGCATTCTTAATGGCGATAGTGGAATTGTTTTAAATAAATTACTACCCGGGATCGACACACCAGCATTATTCTGGCTGGATGGCCATTATTCTGAGGGGATTACTGCCAAAGGAGCAAAAGAATGCCCCGTTTCTGAGGAGCTTGAAGGAATTTTTAAAAGTGATCTGCCTCATATTATTCTTATAGATGATGCCCGGCTTTTTAACGGCACTCATGATTATCCAACGCTCGATGAAATAAAACAATTGTATAAAAAAAGTAGCAGGAACTATTCATTAACTATAAAGGATGATATCATACGATTAACTCCTGATATTTAAATCCATAATTCTATTTAAAAATAAAACTGATGTTTAAGGTTGGCACCACGAATGAATCAACAAGAGTAAAGTGGATCGAAGAAACTTTAAAGAAGATCCCGGAAGGCTTGACAATACTTGATGCCGGCGCTGGTGAAATTCCGTTTAAAAAGTTTTGTAGCCACCTGAAATACATCGCACAGGATTTTGGACAATATCATGGTGATGGTGCGATCGGTTTGCAAACCGGCACATGGGACAATTCAAAACTTGATATAGTATCCGATATTCTTTCAATTCCATTGCCTGACAAGTCAGTAGATGCAATAATGTGTACAGAAGTATTAGAACACATTCCAGACCCATTAGGTGCAATTAAAGAATTTGGTCGATTAGTAAAGCCAGGAGGATATTTATTGATCACGGCACCTTTTGCAAGTCTCACTCATTTTGCTCCGTATCATTTTGCTTCAGGTCTTAGTAAATATTTTTATGAAAAACATTTGCCTGATAATGGATTTGAAATAGCTGATCTGCAATTAAACGGTAATTTTTTTGAATATGTTGCGCAGGAAAATCGTCGTATAAAGACGATTGCAGCAAAGTATACGGGCAAGCGGTTAACAATTTTTGATAAAATAATCATACACCTTAATCTTTTAATATTGCAGAATCTTTCAAAAAAAGATAAGGGCTCTTCAGAATTACTTTGTTACGGTATTCATGTTTTTGCAAGAAAAAATGATCATTAGTAAAATCATAGGAGGAATGGGAAATCAAATGTTCCAGTATGCTGCGGGCCGCTGCCTGGCACATTTGAACAAAACACAATTGAAATTAGATGTCACAGGTTTCGATAATTACAGACTAAGGAACTTTGACCTTCAATCATTCCATACCGATTGCCGGTTTGCATCTGATACGGAAATAAAAAACTTATTGCCGTCTCACAATTTTGAAAAGGCACTACAATATCTTTTTCCAAAAAAGAAACGAACCTATTACCGGGAGAAGTATTTTCATTTTGATGAAAGCATGTTAGCGTTTGGAAATAATGTTTATATAAAAGGATACTTTCAAAGCGAAAAATATTTTTCTCCGGTAAAAGAAATTCTTCGAAAGGAATTCACATTTAAAGACGAAGTAATAAAAAGAGTAAAAGGAGCTTTAGATAGATCAGAGTCACAAAACAGGGTTTCCGTTCATATCAGGCTGGGTGATATGAAAAGTGATCCTGTAATGGCAGAGCGTCATGGCGTGATGCCCCTAGACTATTATCAAAATGGTATCGAGATCATTAGGTCAAAAATCTCAAACCCTCAATTTTATTTTTTTTCGGATGATATTAACTGGGCAAAAGAAAATTTCAACTATGCCGATGCAACTTTTGTTTCCGGTGAAATTTCGAAAACACATTTCGAAGATCTTTACCTCATGAGTCAATGTGGTCATAATATAATTGCCAATAGCAGTTTCAGTTGGTGGGGAGCCTGGTTGAATAATAATAGTGATAAAATTGTTATTGCGCCAAACAAATGGTTTAACCGTGGGCCACAAGATACACAGGATCTCCTCCCTTCAACCTGGATCAGGATTTAATGAAGATCGCAGGTCCTTCTATCATTTACCTTATCAATACAAAAGTTCCTTGCAATCGGATTTATGATAGTCGGATTATTCAAATCCCGTGTCGCTGGCCAACAAAAATAAGAAAAAGACAATGCGTTTAGGTAGACGCTTTGACCGACAAATTGTTGTATCAGGATTAGTAATCGGGGTTATACGGCTCATGTATTTCCCATAAAAAAAAGCAGAGAGAGTTCTTTTTATGAAAAAAGTTGATTTACTTTATCTAGTCTTTTCTCAAATTCATCTCTTCAGAAAACAAAACTGTTATGCCCTTTCTGCCTTGCGCAACTCGCATAAGCTCCATTCTAATAATGCTTGCTTCATTTCTGACCTCCAATAGTCAAACTGTTGTCAACTGTACAGGCAATACGCTTAAAGACAACGCATATTATTTTGAATATTCAGTTGGCGAGATTAGTATTACAACACTGAACGGAAGCACAAACAATGTAACCCAGGGACTGTTACAACCAAACATTAAAAAGGTTCCGCCACCCTGCGATTTTCTTGATGAAAAAACGATAAGCTTTGAAAACCCTACCAGAAATATTGTACGACTCGTTGGAAGATATGATTGGATCACCGATTATAAAGTATTTGCAGCAGATGGAAAATTGGTGAAAGAAGGCAGGTTTTATAATAATGTTATTGATCTTACAAAATTCCCGGCTGCAGTTTACTTTATTCAACTTTTCCCGGGGTGTAACAATAATTTTAAAGTATTAAAAGTCGTTAAACAATTATATTAAAAGTCATCACATGAAAAAATTACTAACCGTAATCACAATTTTATTTTTATGCACCTTTATGAATGCACAGGTGCCACAAGGTATAAATTACCAGGCTGTGGCAAGAACAGCAGATGGTGTGATCATTCCAACTCAAAATATTGGCGTAAGGTTTTCTATACTTGATGGCAGCGTTACGGGTACTGTTCTTTATTCAGAAACACATACGGTAATAACAAATAGCTATGGTCTTTTTACTCTTGCGATCGGGAAAGGCACACCTGTTATCTCAACTTTTCCCAGCATTAACTGGGCATCAGGAACAGATAAGTTTTTGAAAGTGGAAATTGCACCTGCAGGCGGTTCAAATTATCAATTACAGGGAACAACACAGTTATTGAGTGTGCCCTATGCGTTATACTCTGAAAAAACCAGGTTGCTTGCCGGGAATAATACCATCAACATTACAAATGGAAATACAATTACCGGCAATTACCAGGCAGCAAATAATACAATTTTGTTAACTGGAAATACGATAGCGGGAAATTACCAAGCGGCAAATAATACTGTTTTACTAACTGGAAATACAATTGCAGGTAACTACCAGGCGGCAAATAATACAATTTTGTTAACTGGAAACACAATAGCAGGAAATTACCAGGCAGGTACCGGCATAAATCTAACCGGTAATACTATCTCTCATAATTTAGTGGCCGGAACTGGTATTAATATTACCGGAAACACAATAACAAATACAGGAACAAATCAATGGGTAGCCGATCCGGCTGGTATACATAATCAATCAGGAAATGTAGGAATCAGAACAAATTCTGTTTCCGGTATTGCAGTTACTATATTACAGGAAAATTCAGGAGGAGCCGGAGGCAAGAGTGCTTTGGATATTTTATCAGAAGACCCATGGCAGACAGTAACCAGGTTCAGAAACATAACTGTGGGCCAGGAATATCAATTTAACTTAGCAGGTTCAGCAAACATTGATCACACACCGGGAAGCTTCGGTGTATTTCATGGAACAACAAATGGATGGTTATGGCACTGTAACCCGGCAAATGATTTTCTTGGAATTGGAGCCTATACTTATAAACCACCTTTACCTAAATCAAGACTTCATGTTTTTAATGGAGATGTAAACATTGATCAAATTGGTAGTGGTATCATTATGAAATCGCCGAATGGTCAATGTTGGAGAGTGACCATTGACAACGCTGGTAACCTGGTAAGAACTGCCATCACTTGTCCGAATTAATATTTAGCTTCATATTTTTTATCAGTCTTCAATCTTTTTAAAAAAGACAAGGGTTCATCAGAACTGCTTTGTTATGGATTTAACAAAGGGCCAAAAGATACACAGGACTTAATACCCGAAGAGTGGTTGAAAATATAGATCCTACAACATTGATCCAATTAATCACACTTCTTCGCCAATCACTTGTAAAAAATATTCCATTGCTTTTTTCTTTCGTTCATCTAGCAAATAATTCAGGTGAAGCGTATAGTATTTCTTTAGATCATAAAGATCAAAGGTTTGAGATGATACGATCTCATTGATATGAGTCAAGCCCATGGCATTTGCTTCATTAAATACTTTAATGAATTCGTCGGGCAATTTTTTTTTGCTGATCCATGCAGCAAACACAAATGGTTGACCTGTTATTTTTTTCCACTCTGCGCCGAGATCATAAAAAAAAGTAGAGAGTTTTCGTTGTTCAAATGCACGGTCTCCGATAACTAACCCGGCCGTAGTTCCTTTTATTTCTTTTCGGTAATCTTCATTGGTAGCATTTATTATTTCAGGATGTATGCCCCAATATTCATGCATTATCCATTTCAGCAATTCAACGGAAGTTCTGCTTTGATAATCCAGGTAAACTTTTTCTATTTGTTCTAATGGCACTTCACTAAACAAACAAACAGATGCGGCCTCACCTTCCGTGCCAATACAATAATCGCCTGACAGATGTGATTCCTTTAATTCATGAATGGCGGCAACAGGAATTAATCCAAGATCGATCTCATCATTTTTTAGCATTTCAGCAAGTCTTGCAGGGTTATCCTCGACCAATTCAATTTGCGAAGCAATCGGCTCAAGCTTTAATCCATAAATTAATGGTCTTGTATTGAGATAACTAACTATTCCAACCTTTATCTTACTCAATTAAGTTATTTTTGCGCAGCAAAGATAGACGAAACCCACTTACGCTTATGCTTCTGTGGGCAGGTAAGAAATAGAAATTTAAAAAGCATGGAGCTAACTAATCTTTCAGCCATTTCCCCCATTGACGGTCGCTACCGCAAGCAAGTACAGCATCTAGATGAGTATTTTTCTGAATTCGCATTGATAAAATATCGTGTACTGGTTGAAATTGAATATTTTCTTTTCCTGGCTGATAAGAATTTTTTTAAAATATCGGGAAAAGCAGCAAAACATCTTAGAAAAATCGCCGAAGAATTTGGCCCGGAAGATGCGCAGGAAATAAAACAGATCGAATACACTACCAATCATGATGTAAAGGCAGTGGAATATTTTTTAAAAAATGTATTGGAAAAAAGTGGCGCTAAAGCAGAAAAAGAGTGGATACATTTTGGATTGACATCGCAGGATATCAATAATACAGCTATTCCACTTTTCTGGAAACATGCAGTTGAATATGAGTACCTGCCTTCATTATTGAATTTAAATACTCAGATAAAATTACTTGCAAAAGAATGGCAGGATATTCCGATGCTGGCACATACACATGGACAACCAGCTTCGCCAACAAGATTGGGAAAAGAATTCATGGTTTTTGCCGAACGTATAGAAAACCAGGTGGAGCAACTTATCAATATTCCTTTTAGTGCAAAATTTGGTGGCGCCTCTGGTAATTTCAATGCACATCATGTTGCGTTTCCTAAAATGGATTGGGTTAAACTTGGCAATGAGTTTGTTGAAAAAACCTTAGGACTTACCCGCATGCAATACACTACTCAGATCGAGCACTATGATAATCTTGCCGCACATTTCGATTGCATGAAAAGGATCAATAATATTCTTGTTGATTTTTGTCGTGATGTATGGACATACGTTTCTATGGAATATTTTAAACAAAGGGTAAATAAAAATGAAGTAGGTTCCTCCGCCATGCCACATAAAGTAAACCCGATCGATTTTGAAAATGCAGAAGGAAACCTGGGAATGGCAAATGCCATCTTTGAACATTTATCTTCAAAACTCCCCGTCTCAAGATTGCAAAGAGATCTTACAGATTCAACTGTCCTCAGGAATATCGGCGTGCCGTTTGCTCACACATTGATCGCATTTCGCTCTGTAGAAAAGGGTCTTGGTAAGCTTATTATTAATGATGGAATGATCCACCAGCAACTTGAAGATAACTGGGCGGTGGTAGCTGAAGCGGTACAAACTATTTTAAGAAGAGAAAATTATCCTAATCCTTACGAAGCATTAAAAGAGTTAACAAGAGGCAATGCTTATATTGATAAAAAATCAATTCACCATTTTATCGATAACCTGAAAATAAATGGTTCTGTAAAGAAAGAGTTGAAGAAAATAACACCGCATAATTATACGGGAGTAGTGGCAAAGTATTAACCATGTTTTCTATAGATAAACTTCAGCAACTCTTTTTCATCTTCTATTTTTGTTCCATCAGGTACAAATGAGTTTTTCAACAACACATTATGTGATGCAACATTGGCCCGATCTGCAATTGCATAAATATGATCGACATTTGTGTTCTTAAAATAATAGTCAAGACCAGACTTTGTTAATTCGGAAGCAAACCCTTTTCCCCAATTTTCTTTCAGGAGTGCATATCCTAATTGAATATCTTCTGACCCTTCGATAGGAATTATCGCAAATGATCCAACAAACTTCCCGGTTGCTTTTTCATCCGCAGCCCAGCGACCTATCAAAGGATTGATCTTATAAGAATCGATCGCTTTCTTCAAAAAAACATCACATTCTTCTTTTGTTTTTGTTGCCCTGATATAGCGCATCACATCATCATCTCCATTCAATAAAAAGAAATTCTCATCATCGGTTTCAAATGCATATTGCCGTACAATTAATCTTTCCGTTTCAAAAATATGATGATGCCCCACTCGGATGAATTATTAATTATTAATTCTTATGTACTTCACTCGAAAAATGGAATTCAATCCCGGGATTATTATTCCTTTCCGTATTCAGGAACCATTCGCTTTGTGCCAGGTAAACTATATGCCCATCTTTATCTACACCTGTATTCGCTCCTTTAAATCTTGTAAACTCTTCCACCTTTTTGGGATCCTCACTTGTTATCCAACATGCTTTGTAAAACGGAAGGGTATTAAACTGTACAGACGCACCATATTCCTGCAACAACCGATATTGAATTACTTCGAACTGAAGTTCACCCACACAGCCAATTATCTTTTTGTTGCCACCATGTTGTGTAAACAATTGCGCAACGCCTTCATCCGTCAATTGCAACAATCCTTTTTCCAGCTGTTTTGTCTTCATTGGATCCTTATTCACCACCTCTTTGAAAATTTCAGGCGAGAAGGTTGGAATGCCGGTGAAATAAAAATCCTCTCCCTCAGTAAGTGTATCACCGATCTTAAAATTTCCTGTATCAAACAATCCTACCACATCGCCGGGATAAGCATCTTCGACAATACTTTTTTCCCGGGCCATAAAAGAATAAGGATTACTGAATCGAACATCTTTATCTAAACGAACATGATGGTAGTATTTATTACGCTCAAACTCGCATAAATGCGATCCGGTCTCTATGCTTCGGATCAAGGTTTGCATGTATCTTAAAAATAAATCCACTCAGCTTTTCTTCATCAGGGCAAACAACTCTTGCCGATGTAGGACGGCATTGTGGCAATGGCGCAATTCGAACAAAAGTTTCAAGCAATTCCTTTACACCAAAATTATTGATGGCGCTGCCAAAAAACACCGGTGCCACTTTCGCTGCTAAATAATCATCCACATTCAACATACCATGAACACCATCGACCAACTCAACATCTTCACGCAAAGTTTTAGCGTCCTTCTCTCCTATTTTTTCATCCACTATAGCATCATTCAGATCATTCACACTGATCAGGTCATCACTGCCCTTTGTATTGGCAGTAAACAAACGTAAACTTTTATCATGAAGATTATAAACACCTTTAAATTCTTTACCGCTGTTGATCGGCCATGTCATTGGGTGCAAATGGATCGATAATTCTTTTTCAATTTCTTCCAGCAGATCAAACCGGTTCTTACCATCACGATCCATCTTGTTGATAAAAACAATTACCGGTGTATCCCGCATCCGGCAAACTTCCATCAGTTTCCGGGTTTGTTCTTCCACACCATTCACACTGTCCACAACCAGAATAACACTATCCACCGCCGTCAGTGTACGATAAGTATCTTCGGCAAAATCTTTGTGACCTGGAGTATCAAGCAGGTTGATCAAAATTCCATTGTAATCAAAAGTCATTACCGAGGTAGCAACAGAAATTCCACGTTGTCTTTCGATCTCCATAAAATCGCTGGTGGCAAATTTTTTGATCTTATTACTCTTCACCGCACCCGCCACTTGAATAGCGCCACCAAACAGCAACAGCTTCTCCGTCAGCGTTGTCTTACCAGCATCGGGGTGACTGATGATAGCAAATGTTCTGCGTTTATTTATTTCGTTCTGATATTTCATAAAGAGGCGCAAAGGTAAGGTTTGAGAGGGATTTTTTGGTAGTCAACTGTGGTTCTGTGTTTATCTGTTTTTTGCGTCGCACTCTTGTGCTGCAATAATTATATTCAGCAATATTAGCACACGGATGACACGGATAAAACAGATAAACACAGATCCGTTTAATCCGTAAAATTTGTATCATCCATGTGCTATTAGATCAGTAGCGATAAGAATGTACAAGAGTGCGACGCAACAAAAGTTAAACCGGGGTTACTAAGGCCGGTAAACCAATAATCATCATCCTTTTTTCCCACTAATCAAAAAATAATTACAGAAATCCCAGTTCTGATTACTTTTGCTTATGCGCCGGACAATTCAGATTGTTTTAAGCAGCCTCAAAATGGCAGTGACTGAGCTGTGGAAGAATAAACTCCGCACTTTCTTATCTCTCTTTGGTATCACGATCGGCATCTTCTGCATCATTGGCGTAATGGCAACTCTTGGAAGTCTCGAGCACAATATCCAAAGCGAAATAAAATCCTTTGGCACAAACACTATTTACCTTGACAAATGGGATTATAGCTCGGGCGGCGACGGCCAATATCCATGGTGGAAATTTATTAAGCGGCCCTCACCAAAGTACGAGCAGATTGAACAGATAATGCAAAGAACGCCGAGTGCAAAATATGCAGCATTTAAGATCAACCGCCAGGCTGATGTAGAATATGAAGACAATGCTTTGAAAAATGTGCTTCTTTACGGCTTTAGCGAGGATTTCAGTAACATACAACCTGTTGAGATCATGTATGGCAGGTATATGTCTCCATCAGAATTTCAACAAGGCACTAACGCTGCAGTGGTTGGCAACGAAGTAGCTGTACAGCTTTTTGTCAGACCGGAAAGGGCTGTTGGTAAAATGATCACCTCAAAAGGAAAGAAAATTGTGATTGTAGGTGTCATTAAAAAACAAGGTAATCAAATGCTGGGCGGTTGGCAACTGGACGATGCAGTGGTTATGCCTTATCGGTTTGCCCGTACTATAATGGATGAAAAAAATGCTGAGCCACTGATCCTTGTTCAGGGCCTCGATAATTTACAGATTGCTGTATTGAAAGATGATCTGAAAGGCGCTATGAGAGCCATCAATAAACTGAGCCCGGCACAGGAAGATAATTTCTCACTGAATGATGTAAACGAATGGAGCAAAGCATTTGAAGCGGCTTTCTCCGGCATCAATATGGGTGGAATGCTTATCGGCGGCATCAGTCTTATAGTTGGTTTGTTTGGCGTTGCAAATATTATGTTTGTAAGTGTAAAGGAACGTACCAGCCAGATCGGTTTGAAAAAAGCGATCGGCGCTAAGAGCTATATTATACTTATTGAATTTTTACTGGAAGCTTCATTCCTTTGTCTTATCGGCGGATTTATTGGGTTGGCGCTTGTATTGGGACTCACAAAAATTTTATCCGGCGCATTTAATTTCCCGATATATATTTCAACTTCTAATCTTGTGACGGCGATAAGCATTTGCTTTGTCGTCGGTGTGCTTGCAGGTATTATACCTGCGATAATTGCGGCAAGATTAAATCCTGTAGTGGCGATTCGAAGCAAATAAATTAGCCGATTTGTAGATTTGACAATGTGCTGATTTAAATTCCTACTTTTATTTTTCCATTATGGATGAATCTCCGAAAAACAATTTGATTGTTGATTTAACTCTTGAGTTTGCTATTAAAGTGTCAAGTATTGT
>Ga0193740_1000238_pt1 | contig 15761 bp, 18 predicted proteins | sample L2s1metaG_FD_145072 | JGI IMG/M metagenome (GOLD analysis project Ga0193740, IMG submission 145072) | Soil microbial communities from a riparian zone of the East river system, Colorado, United States - L2s1 | ecosystem: Environmental > Terrestrial > Soil > Riparian zone | place: USA: East River... | reverse complement strand
CGGTAATTGATTTTGTTTAAATAATTTTGAAGGCCCCTGGAGACAGGGGTTTTCTATTTGTGTCTATGTTCAAACCAACGACAGCAGGATCCTTTGTGAATTACCACTAAAGACCCAACAAATTTAATAGCATGATCATTTTTGAAACAGAACGACTATTGGTACGGAGATATAGGAAGCCAGATAAAAAAAATTTCTTTTTATTAAATGGGAATGAAGACGTGGTGCGTTACATACGTCCAGCAAAAACAAAAAAGGAAGCTAATGAATTTTTGTTGAAGGTGATTGCGTATTATGAAGCCGAAAAGATCTACGGTCGCTGGGCTGTTGAAGATAAATTGACCGAGGAGTTTGTTGGATCATTTGCTGTTATCCCCGTTGAAGGCAAAGAACAAATGCAATTAGGATATGCATTACTTCCGCAACATTGGGGCAAGGGTTACGCAACCGAGTTAACTGTAGCAGGACTACATTATGTTTTTACCGAAACACCCATCGATCCAATTTATGCTTATACTGAAGTTGCAAATATTTCTTCACAGAAAGTTTTGCTGAAGGCAGGATTTAGGCCTAATGGTAGTGGTAATGAAAATGGGAAGGAGTTGGTTGGGTTTTTATTAGGGAGGGAGGAGTATTTAGGGAAGGTTTTGTGATTGCCGAAAATAGCCAGGCATTACTGTTAGTATGGCATTAGAGCAATGCAATGGGCACTACACTATTTTGTTGTTGTTATATCTATTAAATAAGGTTTCAATCTCTTTTTCAGCCGAGACTCACTCATTGCTTTGTGTGCTAGCTGTGGTCTCGGCGGAAAATATTGAGTATGATTGGTAAGTTCAATTAGTTGAAGCCATTGAATACAGGTAAACGTAATGAATAAAGCATTTTCACTTCCATGTATAATAGTTCTAACTGGCATGCTCCGGGAAGTTAGCAAACGTTCTTAATTTTCCCGAGTCCGCTCTGCTCAAGCCACGCACAGCGACACTCGGGAAGGAAATGTAAGCTCCATGGTTTTAACCTCACTGACCGTGTGGTTTAAGATTAGGCAGCGGTTTATCATCACGCACATAGTAATCAAAATGCCTTTTGCATTCCAATAGCATCTCTTTTTCAAATTCTGTTATCGTGTGGTCAGCGCCTTCATATAAAACAAAACGTACGGGATGTTTATACTGGTATAGCTTTTCTACTAATTGCATTGCCTGCGAAGCATCGACCCTCCAGTCGGCACTTCCTTGCATAATGAGTAAAGGAGTAGTCTTACACATCTGCTCCGGCCAGAAAATTGCTGATCTTTCTTTTAACGCTATCTCCTTGTTCCGTGTATAGTTGGGAATCAGATCCCGGAATGTTCGGTCTTCCAACTCCGGCCTTTTTTTAATTACATCAAAGCAATCAGCCATGCCCGCTACCACCACAGCAGCTTTGAATCTGCAGGAACGCTTCAATGCAAGATAGGTCATCATTCCGCCCCTGCTTTCGCCATACATACCTATTCGTGAAGTATCTGCATTGGGTATGTGCGAAAGCAAGGGAATCAGGTTAAATACATCGTTTAGATCTTTCCCGCCGTATTCTTCTTTCCCTTCCCCTCCATCACTGCTTCCTCTGTATTGGCTTGCTACCGCAACATATCCCCAGCTTGCCATTCTGCCTAAATAAAAAGCGACTAAAAAAGGTTTCCATAAACCAAAGTTCCACCGGCCACCACGATTTGCAATAATGCAGGGATATTTTCCTTTTTCTTTTGGCTCTGCCATAAACCCAACTACTTTAAGCCCATCTGACAAATACTGAATTCGGTAAAGATTTACTTTCTTCAAATCCTTACTTATAGTTGCATCTAAAGAGTCTATTCTACGTGTGGTACTATCTGTAATAACCAGAAGTTCTTTGCTTAATATTTTACCATCCTGTGCTCTTAAATTATTATTTGCCAAAAAAGCAACAAGAAAAAAGTACAACAGTGATTTCATATGACAATGCTCAGTTTTGCCTAACGATTAACAGAGGCTGGCGCTGTCCGGATTTGGAAACGTCAGCAAAGAATACCTCGAATAAAAATAGAAAAGTTCATGGAATACAGCATTGAAGAATTTATTTCGGCATACCGGAACTTTAAGGTTATGTTCAACAGCAATAGACGCAAACCCTTTAGAACTATGGCTGGTCTATACTTTTCGCTTTTATCCAACCCTGCTAAAACCAATGATAATGGTTTAGCTGAATGGTAGCCTTGTCATTTTGCTTTATTAGCAGACATCAGTTTTAGTTCGTTAACGAATGTCTGATATCCTTCTATATCATTTATAATTTCCCAGGCTCGCTTGTAGTCAGGTGGGAAGTCGCCGGTTCTGTAATCGTGATCTAACCATTGTAAAGTAGCAGTCTCGCCTGTTTTAAGTAACACAAATTTTTCCAACGCCATTAAATGCAAATGGTTAAGTGTTACAAATGATTCCTTTGCATATTTTTTTCGAAGTGATGAACTATCGGTTACACCACGTAGATAGATATGCATAAGCTCGTGAAAAAGTATTATTGGGAAAACCGACATAGATGCAGGTTTTTCAGCAGAAGATAGAAATGGCTTTACATTGATAATAAGCGGTGTGCTGGAACTTGCAACTGTAGCAACAGTTAGCGTTGCTTGTATCTCAATGTAAGGAAACGGAATGCCGATCTCCGCAAAAACAGTTTGTAAATATTTCGCGCCTTCCTGGTTCCATGTCGATTGAAATTCACTTAATCTTCTCCCGGTTTCCTGCATCCATTCATCCTTGATTGGCAGCTTTGTTATTCTTGTCCAGTCACGATCGAAAGGGGTTCCATTTTTGAAATAAAGCAAATAGACCCGTGGTACTTGAATAGTTGTAGTATCCGGTTGCTTTACCTTGTTCGTTGACTGACATTGAACCAAAGAGAATTTTCCGATGATAAACAATGTTAAAAGAAGAAAGTATTTCATATTTGTTAGTTGATGGGTTGCCCGCCTAATTTTTAATTTAGCCTGTAGCTTCCATGATTCAGCTAATGTTAAAAGTATAGCCCGAAGGTGTGGCAGTAGAAATTCGTCATCCAAGTTTAGCATTTAAGTTTAATCGCAGGGAGTTGTTCAGCCCATGTCCGTTAGCGCTGGTTTTAGTAATGCATGTTGGCTGATGTTGATTAAAAAATGGTTCACTTAATAAACAGAGCCCGATGGCACTTCATCTGCTCCTGAAAAAGAGTTCATATAAAGTTGTTTTAATTTTTTTAATTCTCCAGTATTTTGTTGTGCTTTAAGCGCCTGATACAATCCCAGTAACGACCACCCGTTGCCTGGATTCCATACCAGGTCTTCACGGTATACTTTCTCTGCTTCTTTTGGTTTTTTCAACATTAAGAGAAATGCGCCAAGGTATTGCCGTGCAGGCAGCATCCATATATTGGGCTCCGCATATGTCAGACTATCTTCAGCAAGAATAGCCTTTTGAATGGCCGTGAACGCCTCATTATATTTCTTTTGATTGAACGCCGTATTGGCAAGCAAAATATGCTCCGCAACCACGGAGCATTCATAAGGACTGCTCCTATGTGGTGCAAAGCGTATCCGGAGTATCGTATCCTTCTGCTTTTCTCTAAGCTGTTCCAGGTGTTTTTCAGCTTGCGTGTAGACCCCGGTTTTTGCACAGGCCATGCCTTTTGCAAAATCATTCAAAATACCGGCATAGGTCCACTTTGAGTTGATTGTTGAGGTATCATGAAGAATATCCTGCCATTTACCCATTCGTATCATGGCCAGTTGGGGGAACATATACAGGTATTGGCTATATGTGCTTTCATAAGTGGGGTTAATAAGGCTACGGAGAGTCATGGCTTTGGGTAGGGCCTTCTGATACATGGCTCCGCTTAAAGCACAATAAGCATCCACGGCAAAGTAATGGGAAGCATGTAGTGCCAGATTCAACCCCTTTGCCAGGGAGGCATACCGGCCAAGGCTTCTATCAGCTTCTTCATTGGCTGCAACACCTTTTGCGTAATAGCCTATTCGTTCATACATGTGGCTTGACATGTGTACCATGTGTGCCATACCGGGGAATAATTTTATCAGGGAGTCTGCACTTGCCAATGCCACTTCAGGTTTACGGGAGGCCTCTACTATATGTATGTAATAATGCAAGCCTGCAGGATGATGTGGGTCTTGCTTTAAAATGTCGTTACAATATTGAACCAATTCAGGAGTCCAGGGTTTCGGTGTTCCGTTATTGTTCCAAAAGGTCCAGGGATGTACAAGCATGACCGCATCGGTGTAGAAGGCTTTTACCCCAAGGTCATCTGGATACTTCGCCACAAGAGGCTTCAACGCTTCAGCATAATCTTCATTGAGTTGTTTTCTTTTTTTGTCTTCCGGATCAGTGAGATTATACCGCCTGTTCATGGCATTGATTAACGCTCTCTCTTTCGCCGAGGCTTGTTCTACGTTGCGGTTCATTTGTTCAATTACTGCAGCAACACCACTACCCATTTTATAGCGATAGCCAAAATTGTAGTCAGGGCCCATCGCCAGCGCCTGTCCCCAATACGCCATGGCACAAGTGCTGTCAAATTTTGCTGCCTCTTTGAACGAAGCAATGGCTTCAGTGGAATGATAGCTGTAATACATGCTCAATCCCTGGTTGAAATAAAACTGGGTACTATCATTTTTGGTTGTTATCGTGTACGAATGCTTACCCCAACCCGGCAAAACGGAAATAAACTTTCCATTTTTATCTGCATAAATGTTTTCCGTCGCACCGGGAGCACAACTAATAACAGTTAAAGAATTTGTTCTTTGCTCCTGTTCAAAAAGGGTGGTGGGCTTGAAATTATTTTTTACAAGCACTATCCCCATACTTCCAACCAGTACAGGACAAAAAAGAAAAAGACTTTTTTTCATGCTTTTAGATTTTTGATGTAACACCACGATGAGGCGTGGCAACAGTGAGGCATCAGCATTCGTCTATCTAAATTTACCAAATTTCAATAAAACTGATTGTTCGCGGTTATTATTCCATGATTTAACGCAACAACTGGTAGTTGCAGTTATTTAATTTTTGTCCTACATCGGGATATTGTGTCACGTTATGTCATATCGAAAGCACTAAACGAAAGCCAATGCAGGGGTCCTTGTAATCAGGATTGATCTGGTAGCGCTTCATAACAGTACAATGCATTGCGAAGTTGTGAAAACAACCGCCACGCAGAACGTGTTCTCCACTCGGCTCCTGGCATGGGGTTCCATCCAGTGGAATTTTTGTTGTGTCTTCATGGTAATAATCAAGGCACCATTCCCATAAGTTGCCGCTCATGTCGTGAAGCCCCAACTGGTTCGGTTTTTTCAGCCCCACTTCTTTGCTTTGATCGCCGCTGTTTCCTTTATACCATCCTACTTCGTCAATGTTGTCACCCCCGCTATAAACAAAATAATCGCCCCAATAAATTCCACCACGGGCTGCATATTCCCATTCTGTTTCGCTGGGTAACCGAAATTTGGCAGACTTTGCAAATTGTTGACCCATTTCACTATTAAGTACTGCATTTATTCTTTGAAGGAACTGTCCTTCTCCTACAATGTCATCATAGGAGACGGTTTCAACAGGTTTATTACCCCCAGCGGAATGTGCAGGGTTATCACCCATGATATGATCCCAAAGGATTTGAGTTACCTGGAATTTGGAAACGTAGAAATCTTTCGTTCTGATCTTTAACAGGTTGTTTTCTAACCCGAAGAGAAAATGACGCTCTCCTGTTCCCTGAACAAAAACTAGAGGAAACGTGTAATTGATCTCATCAAAGTGAAGTTCAAAATCCTTCATTTTATTTCCCGACGGACCTTCCGGCCACAGCCAAGTTAAGTGATAAAACCACGGAGTTATTGACTTTTGGAAAGGTATTTTGAAGGAAGTTTAAGTACATCACTTTCTCTATCCCATATCAAAGATAAAATCAACCATCTTCCGTCCAGTTTTAGTAATTGAATGGAATTAATACCTCTTCTTACCATTTTTCCATCCTTGCCAACCATGGTTAATTCAAAAGTGCTTAACACATGCGCAATCTTACCGAAAACATCCACATTTCTTGCCAGTTCCTTTTCCTGAGTGCTATGCAATTGCCCGGAACTTACATTGGTACGAATACCCGCTATATACTCATGAACAGTAAATATCAAAGGCTTTTTGCCAAAGTTGTTAATTAGCTTACCCTCGCTAACAAAAACATTTCGTAAGCTATCAATCTGTAAGTGTGACGTATCAGGAAACGATAGGAACATAAAAAATCTATCAATCGTTTTTCCAACTTCCTGTTCTTCTTGCTGGCTCAAACAAGAAACACTAATTAAGGAAAGCAATAAAATAAATGTGGTTCTCATACGTATGTATTGTATCATTTAATAGTTAAGTAAATATAATTGCGACCACCTGGTGTGGATGCAGGTTCTTACTACAAAATAAATTAATTTTCAATACCACATGTCGCAAGGAATCAAACTCAAACATATCAATTGCATTCCTACAAATTGCCAGGATATTGAAGATTGATGAATCAACACCCTTCAACCCATGTATGGCAGCAAAGAACAATTGCAATGGAAATCATTTCTCTTTCACTACTAACGACTCACAACTCACCTTTCTCTCTCCCTCATTTCTCATTATCTTTCCGCCATGAAACTGGATTTGCTAGCATTTGGTTCGCATCCTGATGATGTGGAGTTGGGATGTTCGGGAACCATTATCAAAGAAATTAAGAGAGGAAAAAAAATTGGAATCATCGATCTCACACAAGGGGAACTGGGCACAAGAGGAACGGTGGACACACGTTATGAGGAAGCTGCCAACGCTGCAATGATCATGGGCATTTCCGTTCGCGAAAATTTAAAAATGCGTGATGGTTTTTTTCAAAACACGGAAGAAAACCAGATGAAGGTGGTACAGGTGTTGCGCAAACACCAGCCCGAAATTGTATTGGCAAATATCTGGGAAGACCGTCACCCCGACCATGGCAAGGGTGGGTGGCTTTTATATGATGCCTGTTTTTTATCAGGGCTTCGCCAGGTAAAAACAGTGGACGAAAATGGAAAGGAACAGCCAAAATGGAAGCCTAAAATGTTATTGCATTATATACAGGATCGTTTTTATGAACCCGATATTATCATTGATGTCAGCGAGGTTTGGGAAGAAAGAATGAATTCCATTCGTGCGTACAAAACACAATTTTATGATCCCGGAAGTAAAGAACCTCAAAGCTATTTGTCCAACCCCGAATTTATGGAAGCATTGAGTGCGCGGGCAAGATTGTTGGGTAAAAGAATTGGAGTGAAATATGGTGAGGGATTTGTTTCCAAAAAAAATATTGGAATAAAAGACCTGGATTGTTTGATATTGAACGAAACGTAGGAGTAATGAGTGATGAGTGAGGAGTGATGAGTGAGGAGTGATGAGTGAGGAGTGAGGAGTGAGGAGTGAGGAGTGATGAGTGATGAGTGATGAGTACTGTTCAAATACCATCACCTTAAATTGAAACCCTAAAACCAATAACCACTCAAAACTCAAAACCCACAACTCACAACTCACTTCATGTCTTCAAAAAAATATACGGCGGATGAGATCATGCAAAAAGTAGCGAACGGCAAACCTTTTACCTTGCTGTTACTTTTTGCAGGTGATCCCGTGCCCGATGATGACATGGTAGTAAACGAAATGCAATTAAGTCACCTGGCACACTTGTTTACCATGGAGGAGGAGGGGAAGTGTTGTGTTTTTGGACCTATCAGCAACCACGAAGAACTGCACGGAATTATCATCTTTAATACAACCAGCAAAGAAGATATTCACCAGTGGATGGCGGACGATCCTTACGTTAAAGCAGGGCACCTGAAGTATGAATTGTACGACTGGTTTACCATACCCGGGCAAAGAATCCCGGGGTAGTTAGTTTTTTCTTTTATAATGGATCAACCAGTTTTGCTTCCACGTTTTTCCACCATCTGTTGACGATTCCCAGCTCCAGTCGAATGATGCCGGTTTGATGTTGTAGTAAACCATCCGGCTCGTCATTTTTCCTGAAGCACTCATGGATGCAGGGAGTGGTCAGGATCAACGAATCTCCAACCATTCCGCCTGTTAATGTAATATAACCACCACGGTTATCTATCCAGGTCTGTTGCCATTGTTTATAATTGGCATTGAACACGCTCCAGCTTTGTCCCAAAAAATTGGTTTTGGGATCTTTAAAGTTTTCATGCAGTGTACAATTGCAAAAGAGCTTTTCAATATGGTTCGTTCCATGCAAAGTATCACTCCAGGTAAGTTCCCAGTCGCCAACCCAGAAGTCAAACTGTGACGCTTCTGCAGCTGAACATGGTTTTAGATTAGAAGATTGTGAAAATGTTGCAATAGAAATACAACTGCAAAGGAGTAAGCATAGGATTCTCATAAACCAAATTTTAAGCTCTATGAATTTAGCTTTTCGGTTAAAGAAAGAGGGAAGATTTATATAAACGGCTTCACACTACGGTGAAGTATGAGAAATACTATTGAGTTTTATTGAATGTTTGTGCGGGAAGCCTTGTTGGTATGGAAGTTTTTTTGGAAGGGGATTGCTTCGCTGTGCTCGCAATGACGCCCATTCTGTAGGGAGATTGCTTCGCTGTGCTCGCAATGACGGTAAGTATGTAATGCTCCAATGACGTTTACACCTTTATTTAAGAGAGTTGCTTTTGCATTTTATGATGTCCCATACCTACTTCAAAAAACTGGTCGCCGTAAATTTCATAGCCGCATTTTTTATAAAATTCAATAACGGGATCGCGGGCATGCATCATTAGAAGGGAGAATTTATTTTCTTTGGCTACCTGTTCGGCAAATTCAATAATTGCTGCACCAATTCCTCTTCCGCGGTATTTGCTTCTTACCGCCATTTGTCGGAGTTGTATCACATCCTTATCGATGGGCGTTAATACGCAACAGCCTATTATTTCATCATGATCGAACGCACCGATATGAATATCACTTTTTTCATTTTCTTTCTGAATAAAGCACGCCGGTACACCAATCGGCTCCAGTAATTGGCTAAGCCTTAAGCGTATCATTTCATCATAGTCATGGCTGCCATGCTCAATGAGCCTTGTATTCATGTTGCAAATTTATTGTTCAAAAATCGCTAATATAATTTCCACCCGAATTTAATTACCATCGTGCTAACCGTAATAAAATCTTAATTCGATTTTATTTAAAACTGTGTACCATGTTCCCAATGTAAAACCAATCCCCAAACGCCTATATTTGCGGCACAAAAAGCTATATGGACTTTCAACTGAGTGAAGAACATCTGATGATTCAACAGGCTGCACGAGATTTTGCTCAAAACGATTGCTTACCCGGTGTTATTGATCGTGATGAAAAAATGAAATTTCCCCGCGAACAAATTTTAAAACTCGCTGATCTTGGTTTTTTAGGAATGATGGTGAGCCCTGATTATGGTGGTGCCGGACTGGATACAATCAGCTATGTTCTCGCAATGGAAGAGATCAGTAAGGTAGATGCAAGTGTTAGCGTTTGTATGAGTGTAAATAACAGCCTGGTTTGTTATGGCCTGGAAGGATTTGGAACTGAAGAACAAAAGCAAAAATACCTGGTTCCTTTAGCACAGGGAAAGAAGGATGGAGATTTGTACACAGGTGCATTTTTACTCAGTGAACCTGAAGCGGGAAGTGATGCTACGTCGCAAAAAACAATTGCTGAAGATAAAGGTGATCATTACCTGTTAAACGGTACCAAGAACTGGATCACCAATGGTGGAACGGCATCGGTGTACCTTGTAATTGCACAAACCGACAGGTCCAGGGGCCACAAAGGAATCAGCGTTTTTATTGTTGAAAAAAACTGGCCGGGTGTTGTTGTTGGCGGCAAGGAAAATAAATTAGGCATCAGGGCAAGTGATACACACTCTATCATGTTCAGTGATGTAAAAGTTCCAAAAGAAAACAGGATAGGGGAAGAAGGGTTTGGATTCAAATTCGCAATGAAAACACTGGCAGGCGGAAGAATTGGAATTGCATCGCAGGCACTTGGAATTGCAAGTGGTGCTTACGAATTGTCCTTAAAATATTCGAAGGAAAGAAAAGCATTTGGAACGGAGATATCCAATCACCAGGCCATTGCATTTAAGCTGGCCGATATGGCCACAAGAATAGAAGCATCGCGGTTACTTTGTTTCAATGCCGCGTTTGATAAAGACCAGCAAAAAGATTATACGTTAAGTTCATCGATGGCTAAGGTATTTGCTTCGGAAACCGCCATGTGGACCACCGTGGAAGCAGTGCAAATACATGGAGGATATGGTTATGTAAAGGAATACCACGTGGAGCGTTTAATGCGTGATGCCAAGATCACACAGATCTATGAAGGAACAAGCGAAGTACAGAGGATTGTTATAAGCCGCTCAATATTGAAAATGTGAGTGATGAGTGAGTCAGTTTCCGCATTCGTTGTATTCCTCAATAATATTCAATAACACATTGGGTCTTTTGTCCCGGAAGACTGTAAACTGTGCATAAAAATAACCGTGTTCTTTGTTGGAAATTTTTGATGCCAGTCTCGGGCAGTCAGCCAGCAGCTGACTCATTTTTTCATCGAAATTAGGAGTGAACCTGGAGCTATTCAATGGCCATACTGTTCCAACTTCATCGGGAAGCTGTAAAAAATATTCCGTTTCGTAAGAAGTGTACGCACTTGTATGTTTGCCGGAGGGGTTGGTAACCTTTCTCAGGTTTTCATACAAATGCAGTTTCGAGTTTTCTTGAGTCAGGCGTTTCATAAAGGAATATTCCCTGGTCAAACGAAAACCACCTCTTAGTTCCTTCAGCTCATAATATTCATTTCTTAATTCATATCCTTTCACTTCATCAAGGCTGAAGCGCATCGGTTTCTTATCTCCATCCACATACAATTTTACTGCACTTTTTGAATGCTTATTGGTGTGTACGATCATTTTGCCGTGGTACGACCTGCCATTGGCCAGGTAAACAGTTGCAGGAAGATTTCTTAAAGCGTTCGGTGTTTCAAAATAAGACATCGATCTGCACGAACTAAAAACAATCACGAAAATCAACAAGAACGGTATAGTTCTATTCATAAATCAGGGACCTGATGCTTGATTGCATCTAAATTTGCTTGTTTAAAACTGCGAACTTAATGCCGATCAATCAAAATAAATATTTCGAGATTGTTAAAGAGGTAAATGAATTTAATTCAACACTTGTTGCGGTTAGTAAAACCAAGCCGGTTGAAGCTATAAAAGAGTTGTATGAAGCAGGGCACAGGGATTTTGGAGAAAATTATGTGCAGGAGCTGGTTGAAAAGCAGGAGCAGTTACCGGGCGATATCCGTTGGCATTTTATCGGTCACCTTCAATCCAATAAGGTAAAGTATATCGCTCCTTTTATTCACCTGGTTCATGGTATTGATAGTTTTAAATTATTGAAGGAAGTAGACAAGCAGGCAAAAAAAAACAATCGGATCATTAATGTTTTATTACAGGTACATATTGCTCAGGAGGAAACAAAATTTGGACTGGATGAAAATGAGTTACACGAATTGGTGCACACGAATTCAGGCGAATTACACGAATTGAAAAATATAAGTATAAGAGGCCTGATGGGAATGGCTTCTTTTACCGACGACCGGGAAAAAACCAGGAGAGAATTCAGGCATCTAAAAACTATGTTCGATAAATATGCCAAGCCCGGAATGCAAAATCTCAAATTCGAAATTCTTTCTATGGGTATGAGCAGCGATTATTCAATAGCAATTGAAGAAGGCAGCAATATGGTGAGAATAGGCAGCCTCATATTCGGGGAAAGACAGGATAGTTAGCCTTCTCAGCCGTTGGCATGTTTTTTTAACCGGTATGTGGAAACAGATTATATGAAAAAATTAGTTTTATCTATCATGTTGATGATCTATAGCTCGGTATGGCTAATAGCTCAGGAAACAAAAAAAGTTGATATTGACGTCAACACAAAGGGTGATAACTGGTATGCATCTCCCTGGGTTTGGATTGTAGGTGTTGCAGTTTTTATTTTATTGTTGGTGGCACTCACACGTGGCGGTAGAAGAGCAGATTAAAATATTCAACTGGTCCGACAGAAATCAAGGTCAAAATTCGAAAGTAAAGCTATAGCTCCCTCACAGCTGTAGTGGCTTTGAATTTTGACTATTTTTTTATTCAGGGCCTAGTTCTTATAAAAAAATCCCGCAAGCGGGATTCAAATTTTTTAATCTTCCGTGCTACAGACTCTCTGCCGCAATTGGTTTCCGAACAATCTATTTATTTGATGTTCCTTTTACCCAATACTGGAACTTTTTCAGATGATTTTTACTCATCATTACGAAGTTCTCCTCTGTCGTTCTAGTTATATACAACAGGTAACAGATTATCCCAATCAGCACCATAAAAAACCACATTGGCAACATAATCTCTGATTTGATTTATAAAATCCAAAGACCGTTCCAATAAATTCTGAATTCTGAATATCCCTTCGAAGTGCAAACAAAATGGCCTGGATCGTATGATCCAGGCCATTTATGTGGAAAACTGTTGAATCTGTTCAACAATAAGCAAACCGTTCAACTACTTGAATGAGGACTTCATGACTTTGAGAACGCCGGTGCCGGTCCATGTTGGAGCCACAATAATTCTTCGAACGGTATACAAAGGCATTGTCGTATCTCTTTTTTCGGACAGCTGGAAAGCCAGTTTGTATCCTCTTTCTTCAATTTTTGGTAATGCCGGCTTACTCCAGATGCCAAATGGGAAGGCAAAATACTCAACTGGTTTTCCGGTCATTTCTTCCAATTGCTTTTTGGTTTTTGTCAATTGAAAATCCCATTCATTCACTTCAATCTTTCTACCCCCGTATTCAATGGTGTTCAGGTCTTTTAAACGGTCAACACGGTCGTGGCGCCAGGTATGACTGCCAATTGCATGGCCTTCATCAGCCAGTTGTTTGATCTGTTGTTTGGACATGTAACGTGGACGCCCTATAGAAATGGTCATGATAAAATAAACTCCTTTGAAGCCATATTTATCCATCTCGGCCTTTGCAATGCTGAATTGTTCTTCATCGGTATCATCGTAGGTAAGCATTACCGGTTTGGAAGGCAATGGTGTGCCATAAGCCAGGTAATTATAATATTGTTGCGGAAGTATGGTATGATAACCACTATCAGCCAGGGCTTTCATCTGCTGGCGGAAATTTTCAGTAGTTACTTCATATGCGTTTTTTGGTTTACGGTCTACAATATGATGGTAACACAATACAGGCACCTGGGGACGGGATAAAATAGTCGCCGCGTCGGCTACGGCACCGGTTGGGGTGGAAGAAGCGGAATCTGTTTTGGGAGCAGTAATAGTTACGGGGTTTGATTTAGCGTGGATCTCGGTGTTATTCCCGATACAACTCGAAAGGGTAACAGCTATCGCAAGGACGGCAATCAGGTTTTTCATAATGATAAATAGTTATTACAAAAATGGAACGCAAAGAAATGAAATCAAAAATTATTTCGGCAAACAATGTTAATACTTCGACAAGTTTTTAATCAGCTAATTTTTACCGGTGTGTAGTAACACCCACTTGTGTGCAATATTCCAATACAGGAAAGGTGGAACAACACGGCAACCTTGCCGTGTAAATATGTTTCCTACTGGCATGAGCAGACGGTTAATATCCATCCATTTTTGGTGCGGCAGTTTTTGCCGGAATTTTTATCCAAAGTCCGTATAGAGACGATACAGGAAATGATTTCAAAAGAGTGGTGTAACCGTGTTCATACAATGGAAGTTTGCACCAAATGGATAAGGTTTTATTGCTTTTTCAATTCGTTTGAGAACAAATAAAGGGTGAAGGATTGTTCATTAGCGGTGCCGCGAAGATGTATGGACACGGAATGTTTACAAAAGTCCTCATGATTTTTTCGGTGGCCCTCGTAACCTTTGTGCAATTACCCTTGGGAAGTTGCAATTTCTTCATTGAAAGATTTGAATGGGGTACCCCGCTTTTTCTATAATATAAATCCCAAAAAATGGTCTGCGACCTCCGGTTTCAAACCGGGCTGTGCGGGTAAAAACAGAGTGTTAAACCCCTGAAAAAGGGTCTTCGTGGGCACAATTGTTGACCCAAAACAAGTGATGATCAGGTGTACAATTGTTCAGTGAACAGGAGATCATCCTATTCATTCACCTTAATCCAATGAGTATGAAAAAAACAAAAATCGCCTTGTTAGGCCTTGCTATTACATTCACAGGATTGCTTTCTTTCAATAAACCCGCAACATCATTGCTCAAAGGAAAAGTTACACCTGCTTTCTACGGTGTACATGCCTGGGCCATTTCAGAAAATGACACATTATACACCACCATTTCGGATGGTAATTTCGAGTTCGCGGTTAGTGAACCCGGTACATATAAAATAGTTATTGAAGCCAGGTCCCCTTACAGGCATATGGCAAAAGATGGTATAGTGGTAAGTGCGGGAAAAGAAACAAACCTCGGTGATCTTCCTTTACAAAAGTGGCAGTAATTAAGAACACGGATAACACAGATTACATAGATGCTCACAGATTTATTAGTGTAAATCCGTTATATCGGTGTCATCCGTGTTCCATTTTTTACGCAAAGAACACGGATAACACAGATCAGATAGATGGTCACAGATTTTATCAGTGTAAATCCGTTATATCGGTGTCATCCGTGTTCCACATCAAGCTTTCACGACACGAATATAAAGGGTGTCTACTCACTTCAGCCTCTCCACCAACTCCTCAATCAATTCCACCTGCGCCGGATTGATTTGTTTTTTCGCTTCTTCTGCACCAAACCACCCTGCCTTATCCACTTCAGGAATGGTGATCCATTTTCCTGACTTATATGGCCATTCCTGTTTGAAGGTATTAGAAACAATATTGTCTGCATCGGCATCACCTTCTACCGCCCAGGCATAAACTATTTTGCCGCCTTTTTGCTGGATCGGTTTTAGCTCAATGAAGTTGCCATCAATGGTTTGGCCGGTTTCTTCTTCAAATTCTCTTATGGCAACAGATAACGGGTCCTCTTCCTTGATAAACTCACCTTTCGGAATAGACCATGCACCTTCATCCTTTCCTTTCCAGAAAGGTCCGCCGGGATGTACAAGGAAAACTTCAATATAGTTATCCTTTTGGCGGTACAACAATATGCCTGCACTTGTTCTCATGACGCACTAATGCTTTTTTTGGTAAGCATGTCTCTTTTTGTTTGAACAATGCAAAACACGCTAATAATGATCCAGCCCAACCAGAATAAATAAGCACCGATATGAAATTTTTCCTTCAGCCACCGGTGTGAAGTCGTATGTTGAAAATCGGAGTAAGTGAAATACAGTCCGGCTAAGGCAAGCAAAATAAAAATTACATGAACAATTGTGGCTTTGGTTTTGGATAATTTTCTCTCAACTATGGCCTGTATGGTTAGCAGGACCATCCAAACAATGAATACAGCTAATGCACCTTTCCACCAGGTTTTTAAAAAACGATATTCTTTATACACATAAGTCATACCCAACCTGCCAATGAAGGAAGCTTTTGATAATAAATAGCCACATAGTGTAGCCAATCCAGCCAGGACGATGACCAATAAAGAAATCCTTTTTCCATTCATGGCTGCAAAATAAAACAAACAGCGTTGATGCGAACCAG
>Ga0193740_1000236_pt1 | contig 15817 bp, 22 predicted proteins | sample L2s1metaG_FD_145072 | JGI IMG/M metagenome (GOLD analysis project Ga0193740, IMG submission 145072) | Soil microbial communities from a riparian zone of the East river system, Colorado, United States - L2s1 | ecosystem: Environmental > Terrestrial > Soil > Riparian zone | place: USA: East River... | reverse complement strand
CTACCTTTCAGAGAAGTACCTGCTATGAAATAATCATAAGCAGCCTTAAAAGAAAGTTGATCTGAATCGAGTTCGGTTTCCATTACTGAAGTACCTGTTATTGATACACTCGGTTGAGAAGTTGATTTAATGATCCTACATTTAGTAGGTCTTTCATTTACTGTACGGGTTGAGGGTGCTGATAAGTTCTCTTCGCATACTAATGTCTGCCATGTGTTAGCCGCGCCCCCTGCTGGCTTTACCTGGAATACTACATTATCTGCATCAAAATGTGTCATTGTTTTATTTGTTTTTGTTTATTGATTTATTCTATGTGTCCACCTAACTATTTTTCTATAATACCTTATACCTGATTCGTTCTCTTCAAAATAACTTGACGTTTGCGGATCTAGCCTCTGAATCTGCATCCCTGACTGTTGAGTTAATCCAACTGATCCGGGCGAAGGCTTAACTAATTGTTTTATCTCGTTGTCTATCGCCTCGCAAACACTTCTATTCGTCGCTACTTTGAATCTTGTTACTATATCCACGATCACAACTGCGTCCGATCTGTGGGATTGTTTAGTATCGTCTTGAAACTCTCCCTCTGCTCTTAACTCAACATAATTTCCGTCATAGTCCATATCAACACTTCCTTCCTTATACACCGGAACCGAGATCACGTTATTCAGTTTTGCATACCAGCTATTCATTAGCTTGTCCATGACCTCTATCATTGGCTAAGTATGTTTCTGATTTTTCTAAATAAGTCCCTTCTCACAATTGGTATTTGCTTAAAGAAAAACGGATGAGGTTTTACGCCATTTTTTAAAATACTCCATGCAATCGCTTCTGCTGTTTTTACCAATGTGTCTTGTTTCTTCTTGCTTAATGTTACATTGCCAGCAGCAATAGAGCCTCTGTACTTACCGCCAATACCTTTTCTCTTTACCCAATCCAGTATATTATTTAAAAACTCATAGTAGCTTCCTCCGCTTGGTTGTCCCTTAAACTCACTTGCATCAATACCTGGAATAGGTGTAAATTTTGATTTAGTACCAAACTCCATTGGAGCTGAATACTTAGAACCACTTACAACCTCGTATCTTAAACTTCCATCAGTAGGTTCTTTAACCGTTATCTGTGATCTTAAAAATCCAACATCAGCCGGAGCATCTTTAATCGCTAAGTCCCTAAATTGCTCCGAAGCAGCCCTTACACGAGTACCAACTTCCTTTCTTAAAGTTGCTGGCATCTTTTTAAGATTATCTTGGAACTGTTTATACCCTATGATGTTTACGTTTATCATGCTACTGTTTCCGGACTTTCACAATTGATTATCCAGTTAAATCTTTTTTCGTTCACCCTTTGAATCTGTGTTATCGAATATCTCGCTCCGTTATAAATCATTTTCCACATTCCGCTAATTTTCCAATCAGGTCTGAATCTTATTTTAAACTGAACGCTCGTATTAAGTTTCGTCTGTCCGTTACTGTCTGACCTTCCACCTCCCGTTTTTACAGGTTCTGCCCACATATTGTAAGCTGTGTTAACCGACTCAATAGAATTACCATTGCCATCTTTAACCATTGCCCATTTCTCAAGTCTTATTTGCGCTTTTGGAATCATGCTATCCCTGATTTTTTCATATACTTTCCGGCTATCTTAAATGAAAAAGGCTCTACTGATTCGTCGCCCCTGTTCTCGTACAAATAAGAAGCGTACCTCATTATCTCTTTTTTCAAATCCTTTGGACAAGCATCATAACCAACTTCTAAAGTTGCCGTCATATTACAGTAACACGGATAAGCCAAATACTTCCACTTATTACCTATGAGCTTATAATTATCACTTGTGATCTCTGTTCCCTCAGAATCCAGTAACTCAGTAACTTCAGTAAACGGCCCAGGTAATGCAATCATTCCACAGTCATTAGTAAAAACAACCTCAATAGTTTTAGGTATCAAATAAGTTCCCGTTAAACTTTCAACCTTTTCTCTTGATGTAGTAATAAGTTCAGTTAGTAGCCTATCATCAAAATCAAATTCACTTAACTCATCAGAAGTGCTTTCGTTGTCATCTACATAACCTTCTAACCTTAGATAATCTTTCATTTCATCTAAGGAAACAGGCTCTTCGAATACACCTGATTCACTTGTAACATCAGTCTCGCTGTATATGTAATTAAAAGTCATAAATGCTCCCTGAATTCTACTACTTGTATTTTACCGTATTTATGATCCGTCCCGTCTGTTGCATAAGCCTGCACTTCCCAAACACCTGCAACATCAATGTCACTTTCTGTTATGTCGTAACTAACCGTGTCACCTGAAACATCCCCATTCCAACTACTTTGTACCCCATTTGGTTTTTTATAAAGTATATAACCCGTATATCCACTTAAGTCAATACTTGTATCTAAAGAGATCGTTATCGTCTGTCCTTTAAATATCATTTTCGATTTTTGATTTTCTTCTTACCCTGCTTATTGTTGAATGTGAAACACTATCTGAAATATTCGATTGAAAAGAACCTGAATCGAATGGAGTATTAATATTTAAAAACTCGTTATTGCCACCTTCGACATTAGGCGCATATCCTTGAATAATTAACTCACCCGTTGATGTTACTATCATTGCGGGCCCACCAACACCATTATCAACTACAGGAGCAAAGCCTTCTATGCTTAATTCGCCGAATCCTGGTAAAATATTTCTTGGTGTACTTACTGTAGGACTAAAGCCCGAAACCGTAATTACTCCTGTCTCCGGTGATGCACTTACCGAAATATTTATAGTCGGAGAAAAACCACTTAATGTTAATGACCCATTTTCAGGATTTACCCCGCTTGTTGTAGATACACTTGGAGAGAATCCGTTTATAGTTACTTCCCCAAATGAAGGAATAATGTTTTTATGGTCGCTTACTGAAACCGTAGGGTTAAATCCTGTAATACTTAATTCACCCGTTGACGGATTAGTATTCTTAGGAAGTTCAACTGTAGGAGTAAAACCAGAAACCATTATTAAGCCGACATCAGCAGTTATATTTCTATTATTCGTAACAGATACTACTGGCTCGAAACCATTAATCGCTATTTCGCCAAAAGAAGGTGTTAGATTTAAATTGTTCGATACTGATACAGTCGGATTGAATCCTGCTAATGTCAAAACACCTAAATCAACTGTTATATTTTTATGATTAGTAGCCGTTACTGTTGGAGCTATGCCAGTTAAAACAATAGCTCCTAAACCGGCAGTTATATTTCTTTGAACGCTAACCTTTGCATAAATAGCCATCATGCCATCCGCATCAGATACAGCACCACCGCCGTAAGGATCTGCTAAAGCTGTCTGAGATGTTAATACATCTATTCCGGCCCCGCCTGAAGTCTCTGAATCAATTGTACTTGATCCTGTGTGTGCATCCATTTGCACGGCTAACCAATAAGCGGTATTCTCACTTATAGCCCAATTCACAGCAGTTACAACCCATCCTTGTACATTACTTGAATTTGTCGCATCAACAAAAAGCCTCGTAGCTGCTACGCCCCCCGATTCAGAATAAAGAGCTATTTCAAAATTTGCCGTATTAGTTCCTGCGCCTCTGTACCATCCTATTTCAGTTATGGCAATTGCACCTACTAAACTTGTATGTTTAGTAACAACTGAAGATCCGTCAATAGTAGTATTTACCCCACCGGTTGGATCTGCCGTTGGAGCCGTTATAACAAAACCCGAACTAACGCCTAATACTACTGCCATAATTAGTCAACTGCTGCACCTGACATTGTTAAAATACCAGAAGCATTCATTGTTATTGTAAATGTGTTACCATCTGTTGCTGTTACATCTGCCGGAGCTGTATCTAAAAGACACACCGCAATAGGCATATCATTCGCATGGCTATCGTCATAGATTACCGCAAACCTTGCTGTGATCGCACCGCCCGAAGCCGTCCAAACCGGATTAGTTGTTTCGTCAATTGTTATCGTTCCTGAACTGTTCGCCGTTGTAATCGTTACAGCTTTTGTATTCTGCGTATATCCAAAGTTTGTCGCAACCTGATTTGTTATATCTGATAACTGTGTTATCGTTGCTGCTGTTAACGTATTAGCATTTGACGTACTTAGATATAAATTAATTTTGAAAGAGTGACTATCAAAGTCAATCGTTCCATTTGTGAAAGCCAGTTTTGCTGACTCATACATCTTCCATTTTCCTGCTGCTGCCATATATTATTTTTAATTATTTTCTTTTTTTATAAAATCAACTTATGGATAAGGAACTACATCCATTTGCACATAAAATAATTTTATAACAAGTTCATTGTCGACGTGTCCTCCGCCTATTGTTGTGTCTAATAAAACCAAAGAAATTGCCTGATTAGCACAACCCTGCGCACCCGATTCTTCAGCGTAAAAATTATTCGAGTCAACGTACGCCTCATACCCTACCATATTTGATAAGGCCATTTTAGGATGAAACTGCCAAACGGCTATGTTTAATACTGTACCCGTAGGAATAGGACTACTACACTCTACATTAAGATCGGGTGTATAGTAAAACTGAATAGGCTTGCTGTTTGCGCCGAATGTGTACCCTGATCCCGGAACAGTATTCATATAACAAACGGCCCCCATGAAAACATTTAATTTTCCAGAACCCGGCGCAGGCAAAACCTCAACGCCATTGGCTAAATCCAATATTTGTGCGTGAGTTAGTGTAACCTCTTCAACCAAATACGATGAACCACCTGTGGCTGACACAACCGGATTTTCAGGGTCGGTATCATCAACATCAATCCCAGAACCGGCGACTACTGATTCGATACCACCACCGGGTGAACCACCCGCCAAATTCTCAAACATCCCCTGCACCCCATCAATAAAGTCTTGCTGAACATCACATACATCACCGTCAAAATCAATTGAACTCAATGGAATATTTTCGTATCTCCCCTCGTCAATCGTAAATGTTATTAGAGTTGTGTCTTCTGGTAATGCCCAATCAATACACTTTGAAGTGTTGTGAAGCCTATATCTATCGTGTTCACTACGCAAAACATCAGTTTCAGTAAATCTGAATACTATAAAATTGCCATCTGTTATAAATGAAAACATAGTTAAAAGAAGGGCAGCCTTACGGGGCCACCCTGTATTGATCCACCAAAAATTAGCTATTACCTAAATCACGATAAATAACTGCGTCTGTTCTAAGAAGGTTTACTTCTTCAAAACATTCACACCTTGCAGTAACAAGGTTCTTCTCAAAGTTGTCTTGGTTCTCATAAGAGAATTCAACCCTTAAAGATTCGCCTTCTACTCTTTCAACGTAATCACGATCTATAACCAAAAGTTTATCGCTCGCAGCGAATGAAGCACCCACGATAGGCACACCGGCAATTATCAATTGTCTGCCGCCTTCTGTTACTATTGTTCCCGCAGGAAGCGAATAATCAGATGGTTTAGTTTTTAACAAACGGCCCCATTCTGTCCAATCGGTAACGATGTAAGAAGGTTCGAAATCTGTGTCCTTCATGTTTGTAATCATGTCGATCACTTCTTCAACGTCAACTGTAGCTGTTGAATAGTTGCTACCTGTTGCAGCAGCAGCGATTGTAGTATAGAGGTAACTATTCTCTTTCTTATAGAAATCCCTTGTCAACATTCTTGGAAGTGTACTGTTGATAAAAGGCAAATGGAACATCAACTGCTTAGTGAATGTTGCAAAACCGGCTATATATTTCAAAGTAGCAGTACCAGGAGTGAACGCATAGCTTATTGGGGCTTTTGCACTTCCTTCTGTTTGCTCTGTGAAAGCCTGAAGTGAGTTAGTCTCACGGTAAGTAACGAACAATCCGTTTTGTGTTTGGACTGTTGTTAAAAGATCCCTCATGTTGGTTTTCTGAGTTGGGACAATACCCTGACGACTGTTGTAATCAAGAACACCTGTTCCGGTGATCGTGTTAGATGTGGTCATTGTGGTCTTCATCTCAAAACGCACCTTCTGGTTGTTTTTCAACTTCTCATCAACCTCATCTTTTTTGCTCTGAAGGTCGCCGGTCATTTTATGCCACGCCTCATCAAATGGTTCTTTACCGTCTGCATTAGCACGGGATTGCTTAGAATTATACTCTGCAACGAATTTGTCGATCACAACCTGATTTTCTTTTTGGTTGTTCATCATTTCAGTTGCTTGTGCAGCTATATCAGTAAGCCTCTTAGCGAGTGGCTCTAAATCTGATTTACTTGCTGCTGCGCCTACTTTCTGTCCGAGTGTTTCCACTTCAAGGATTAAACTTTGTACGTTTTCCTTTTGTTCTTGTGAAAGGTTCTCTCTGAGAGCCTCCATGTAGCCTTTTAGCTGTTTGCCGAGGGCTAACTCATCTTGTTTGTCTTTATCTTTTTCAAACATTGTTGTAAAAATTAAAAATGAATAAATTGTTTACTGCCATAAACAAAAACAGCAACACACCGATGGCACTTGATAAAGCCTTTTTCCTCCTGTGTGTTATGTGTGCGTCTAAGACAGCTTGGGCATTCAACTGTTGAAGGCATACTAATAGCCGGAGCATCATTAGCAGCGTCATCTTTCTTTTCTTCGTTATGTTCACTATGTACCTGAGTACTTGCCGGAACACCCGATCTCGAATCAGTGATGACTTTCAAAAGTTGTTTGTTGTATGTTAAAAGCTGTTGAATAGTCTCATCTGTCGCTGTTGAATTGCGGCAGAAATCTTCTATTGCTTCAGCTTGGTTAACCAGTTTGTTTATCTCGATTTCGTTATTGAATATCCCTTTCAGTCCTGTCAAAGGAGTGTTTGGATTAGCACCCCATGCTGTGAGAGATGAAAACTCCCATAGTTTTAACTCAGTTAGTTTTCTCCTTACGTCACCTTCTTTGTATTCATCCCAGGGAGTTACCTGATTGAATTTCTTTACTTGATAACCTATAGAATGTTCTTTTATCAAATCGCTTTCAACCATCTTAATAAAGTCCATCCCTAAAGAGTGATTACCTATTTTACTTTCGTAGTAAAGACCCTTACCATCTTCTCTTAATTCCATTGGAACACCTAAAGGCTGCGAAGGACTGTGATTGAGTAAATGTTTTATTCGTGGGTTCTTACTCTTGGGGCCATTGAGTGAAAGAGTTTTTGTAAATGCTCCTTTTTCGATTACATCACCATCAGAGTCTAATGAATCAAAATCAGATGCGTAACCTGTAACAATTCCTTTTTTACCGTCTACGTCTTTGATACCAAGTACCAGAGTGTTAAAATCTTTATATGAACAAACGTTTTCCATAGGTTTATATTAATACTGTTCTTTGTGTCCTATTTTGATTAGGATATATTACTGTTGTGCTTCTTCTCTTAGGAATTAATCTTCCCCTTGCGTCTTCTTTTGGTTTTAATGTCAACTGACATCTGCAATTAATTATAGACCCTGCTGAAGCCTTCGGATCACCGGGAGACTTTAATCTGTCACCGTTGCGAGGATCAATAAATACATCTTCAAAGTCTATTACCGTTCCATTAAGTGCAACATGAGAAGCGTCATCTTCCGGATCAGTACCTCTTGTTCTGTGGTCATGAACCGCAACCCATTCCTTTTGCATTTGATACTCGTAAGTTTCACCGGCTGCAAGTGTGCCAGCGTTAGAAGCTATATTTACTTCTGTTCGTGCTATGCGGGCTGATTGTGTTTCGGAGAATGTGTCGTTCTTTAATAGTTCAACTGTTTTGTCAATTCCTAACCCTTCACTTACTGAACGATTAAGGACTCTTAGAATATAATCTCTTGTAGTTGCGTTTACATCGAAGGTTAAGTTTTCAACTAAATGATTTTGGAGGTAGTTTAAAATCCACCTAACCCACGAGTCATTAAACCCGAAAGATCCACCGGCTTTAGTTTCTAAACTATCAAAGCCGATGGATTTAGGTTTTCTTAATCCCCTTTGCTTTATCTGTAAGTGCCTGTAAGAATCATTTGCGTAGCGAGTGCCTACTGTAGCGTATAATCTTTGAATCTCTTTAGTTAATTCGGGATTGGTTAATTCGTTATTGAGTGCAGATATAGCAGCGTTAACCCCATTAGATTTAACTATAGAAGCTGTTTCATCAAACTTGGCTGCAATAGTCTTTTCTATTCTCGGAAAGAATAAAACTTCGTATTTCTTATTTAGGGTTACGGACACTTCGTCTTTAAATAAATTATAAACTGTTCTCTCAATCTTATTATAATCCTCCTCCTATCTGGACAACAATTCTTAGGAATAGGAAATTCTTTCTTTGCCAGTTTTCCCATTTGCTTTTCCGTTAGCTCCAACTTTTCCACCACCTGATTCATTTCCGGCATCGTTCATACTGTTTATTGTTGCTTCTCTCATTAATGCTTCATCAACTGAACTCGCTTGGTAATCTGACATCGGTTGCCTTCCCCCTGTCTTAACCCAAACCTCATCTGCCTCCGGTTCTTGTCTTGTCTCCCAACCTATCGCTTCTCTTTCTTCATTAGGTGTTACGAAAGTCAATTGTGCAATCGCATCCATCACTTCCTTCATGTTTATACTTAACTCCCCAAAACATTCAGTATCGTAGTCTATATAAACATTCTGCCCTTTGAATCCCCAATCAGTTTGAAACTTTCTATTAAGTGAATTTCTTCGTGATGTGAGAAGTGGGATCGCTGAACGAGTAGTTAATGCTTTCTCCGCTTCTTTTACGTTGTTATAAGTCTTAGCTGTTAATCCTAACAACTCAGGAGGAACCCCCCATATATTGCAGAACATGATAGAATCCCACTTCTCACTTTCTATTATTCCTAAGTCAACAGGAGAAAGTCCAGTTGGTAAATAACCCATCTTAACACCGCTTATAGCTACCTTACCCTGATTGTGTTCGCCGTGATATTCAGTAGCAAGCCTATGCTTCATTGCCTTCGCTTGCTCTAATCCCTGGTCAGCATCGTATCTATCGTCATCCATGTAAATCATTCCTTCAAAGCCCCCGTTTTGAAACTTCGACAATGATGCAGTCTTTGCTGAATTATTTCTATTAAGATTCTTCCATGCTGCTTTTAATGCGCTCATCCCGTACAAATGAGATCCTTGTGTGTTCCAGTTAGGATTGAAATACTTCTCATGTAAAACCTGTTCTTTTGTGAATGGCTGATTAAACGCCTGTAGTTCGTAACCTGTAGCCCTGACCGGGAATGAGTTGTTAGACCTTATCAGCATATCATGCGAAGGAAGAAGTTCAATAGACTGTGGGACACCTTTATTAGCCCCCATTGATAACAAATCCGAATATTGAAATATATCCCCTGTAATCATTTTCCACGCACAACCATTTGCAATCTGGTCTTGCCAAGTTTCTTCTTCATTGGGGTATTTAAGTAACTCTTTTAGTTTCCCTAATTGAAGATTAAATGTTTCGTAAGGTTCTAATGATTCGTATTTCAGTTTAAGGGCAGTCTTGTATTCTTTCCCTGTCATCCACTTGTTAGAAAGTATTCTGTTTGAGTCAAAGAGCTTTTGTTCGTCAACTACCTTGTAAATTCTCCATTCAGGTAGTCTTACTTTATCTGTTACTAAGTTTATAACCGAGTAAACAAGTTCATTAATCGAGTAACCCGATTCTATGTATTGAGTCTTATTATCTGCTGCTACAACTATCTTCCCGTTGTCAATCATGTAGCGTTGCGGAAGAATATCAATACGCTTAACCTCAAAAGAATTTATCTTATCAATTAAATCCTTACCAAGTATTGTTCTTTGTAACCAATTCATATTTATGCAACTGAAACCACGAAGTCGTGTTGTATGTGAAAAAACATCCCCATGAGTAACGTATCTAAATAGTCAGGACTCCTTCCATTCAAACACTCCTTCATTTCTTCTTTTGATATTAATCTCTTACGGCTTTCATCCAAATCCACACTCTTAGACTTCAATACGCCCATCTCTTTTATTATCTGCTCCTTTTGTTGTGGTGAACAAATAACTTTTATCTCCCTCTTGTTAACTTTCTCTGCCAGCTTATAACCACATTCAGCTTTTAGGTTTACAAACTCTGTCTTATGTATCGCTTGCGCTCCACCATGAAACTCTTTAATACCTTTTAAGTAAGATTCCAGGTAAGCACCCATACCATCACTATCAACAACCGTCCTGCTATGAGGGACAGAATCTTTAATCATAAAATACTTTACATCTGTTTCTATGCTTTTGCCATCTGACTTTTGCTTATCAACCTTGAAATGACACACCAAACCGTCCCATGAAGCAATTAAGAATCTATCCCTTCCCTGCATTGCTAAGTCAGAGCTAATTCTTTTCTTCCCATCACCAACCACATGATCGTTTGTGAACATATCCATGATCGCATCGTACTCGCATAATACACTTGGGTCATCCGAATAATCCCAGTTGCCGTGATATAACCTTTGTTTTTCCGGCCCTTCAGGCATATTCTTTAGAGATTCTAAAGAACTTTTAGGATAATCAGGATTGTCCCATGCAAATGCTTGAACAAATCGTCTGTGAGTGGGTAGTTCATTGCGCTCGTGAGACTTAAAGAATTCACTATAGGCCCAATTCTTTGTTGGGTTGGTTGTGTAAAGGATCTTAGGTATTAAATCGTATTCGGTTAGTTTGTATCTAATCCTAACCTTTAAAATGTCTTTTGCTTTGCTAACTACCTGTGAACACTCATCTATGTAAGCGTCTGTTATTTCAAGAGATCCCAATTCATCAAAGTCTGGATCTGATGGATAATGAAATAAGTCCCGTAAGAATATCAAAGAACTATTTTGAAATACTATACAATTTGGAAACTCCTTATCCTGTGAACTCGTTAGATCGAAATGCACCCCTCTCTTTATTCCCTGCATCTTCGCCACTTCAAACAAGGTCATCAGGGTAGTTTCTTTCAATGTCTTCATTACCGCCCTTCCTATGAATCCCCTTGTGCCAGGGTACTTCATTCTTCTCTTTAGTTGCCAGTAAGTACCTAATGTCGTCTTACCTGGCCCTGCTGCTCCTCCAAAAAGAACTTCCTCTGTTGTGTCATCTTCTAAGAAATCTAAAGCCGCAGTTTGCTTAAAGTTTAGTCTCATAGGTTTTATTCTCAACCCAATTAACACTAGCGGTTAGATTTACATCCTGCTCTGATTTATCCTTTTGCCCTAATCTTTGCTTGCCTAACCAAATAAGCATTGCCTTGTCCTTGTCAACAACAGCCGCATTAAACTGAGCCTGCTTTAATAGCGTATCGCCTTTTGCCTTTTTCTCTTGGGAAAACTCTGAAAACATCATTTCGTTATCTGTCTGACACCTATCGTAAAGAGTTGGCGCAGAAATCCCAATTCGTGCAGCGATCTCAGTCCCGGTACACCCGCTCATTAAGAGACTTTCTACCTCTTCCCAATCAATATTCGCTTCAGGCCTACCCATAATAAAAAATCCCTCCATTTGCCATAAGCAAAAAAGAGGGAACAGTAAATAAGTTTCCTTTATTCATTAAATAGTGTACGGATCGGAAGTAAAATTACTTCGCCCTATCAGTAAACTATTTTACAATTTTATGTAATCTCTGAAAGTTTAGCAATGAGCTGTGTAGTGTTTAAGCAGTTGTAATGTTTTCTCATTGTCCTTAGCCGGTATTCGATGTTAGATGATCTCTTCCCTGTCTTCCAGGCTATTTCCTTTACTGTCTTTCCTTCAGCGATTAACATTAGTATCTGTTTATCAGTTTCATCTAATGTCTTTTCAACTAATGAGTATTTAGTTATCATAGTTCCCATTGGCTTTTATTAGGAAATAGTTCATTCAGTAATTCAATCATTGGCTTCTTCATTCCATTTGTAGAAGTGGAAAAGAATAAACGGTCTTTAATTAGTTCTTTGATTGCTTCTTTGGATAGTAGTTGGTTTATTTTAAAATCAGACATTTCAGCCCCGTTAATCTCTGAATGATATAGCGTATTAAAATACAGGGACTTTATTAGTATCTCGTCGGTTCTATTTGAGAATATTTCTTTAAAATACTCCTTCCGGTAATGACATGGGACATGAATGTCATAATTTAACCCTTCTGGAATTACCTGTAAAGTATTTGCAATTGCTTCTTTATACCTTGCCCCATGATTGCCGTTAATTGAATCTTTTAGTTTGCCGTTGTGCCAATGGCCTATCTGATTAGCGTTAAATGGTTTTAATAAGAAATGGTCATCGTTGAACATTAAAAACTCATCACTAACAGCACCAAACTCACAAGCGGTAAGCAATTTTGTGTATATCGAATATTGTTTCCTGTGATTATAATTAGGCGCATTTATATATTCTCCTTTATACCAATCGGGGGGAGTGCCAATAATAACAAGATTAGTGAACCCGGTTAAGTGTTGGTCTATTGACCTGAGAGCAAATCTTAACTCAACACCGGAAAGGATGTCGTCTTTATAGGGTAGGCAAATCGTCATAGGGGATATTTTATTCCTTCAATCTCAACCTGATCATCCATCTTTAAATAAGATAAAGTCTCTTCATGTGCAATATTCACTATCCTCCCATCACTTAACCAGCTTGCAACCGCCCCTGTTGAACTTCTGTTCTTAATGTAATGAGCGCATTTACTAAATAGCCAAACCATTAAAACAGGTTGTAGGCCCCGTTCATATCCTGATACTTCAGTAAACCTCTCTGGATTGTGTTTAGATTCAAAAGGAGCCTGTTTAAACTCTTCGATTAAAAAGGCATTCTGGTAACGAGTCAGTAAAGGGTCTAAGATTTTTTCTTCTTCGGCTGTAGCCATGATCCTGAGTTCGGGTTCTTGCTGCAAGAGATCGTCGATAAACCTGAAGTACGTTTCGATAGCAATTCGAGGCCTTCCGTCGAGATAAATGTCAGTTCCTCTCCAACTGATTCCAATGGTTTTAGAGAAGTCGATTTTGTATTTTTCAACAATCGCTTGACCTCTTTTGTTTGTTTCTTCATTGAAAATTAGATTTTTTTTATAGTAGCCTTTTATTACTTTTAAGGGTTGAGCCATGAATGGAACCGGGGATGGATCTGCCCAGTTTTCCCATGTCCATATTTCTGTGACTTTTGCAAATGGGAAGAAGTTTTTTGGTTGAATAAAATACCAACTATAAGCATTAAATGTTTCATCAAACTTTTTCTTATCCTCATAAGATTGTAAAAACTTCCCAGTAGGCCAATGAATATAAGCCTCTTTGCCTTGCTGTTCTGCTGCCCAAAGCATCCAGAAGTGACAATAAAGCCAAGTGGTCAACGTGCTATGTATATCATTCTTCTCTAAGTATATCATTTAAGCAAGAGTATTATGATAATTGTTAGTTTTAATAAATTAGATACAAATATTCGGTCATTCATTGTATAATGCCCTGCGGTATATTCGAAATTGAATAAGGCACCAAATAGTCTTTTTACTTGTCTCATATATTTTATTTTATTTGTTGAATATAACTATCATAATTTCTGCACAGGTCTGCACTCAAATCCGAACTATCAACCCTACCTGTTTTAAAATCTATCTTTTGAAACGTCCGGTGAAACCCGAATGGGTATTCTCTGAAGAACTTTTGATTCCTGTTTCCCCCCTGCCCAAAATTTGCCCCTTGTCCTGCGCTCGCTATCTTAAATTCCTTCTTATACTTGAACGATATAACCCCATCCTCATAATAATTCATATTCGCCTGAATCCGTTCAGCGTGTTCGTGTGTACCGTCCCATGTAGGCCAATCTCCGGCAATATGTTTCATCATTTTTTTAGACCTTAAACTAAACCCTCCGCTACCCACATGATCGTATTGCATGAACAAAGGAGCAACGTAATCCAGTTCTAACCATTCGTCTTTCCAACTACCAGGATTTAAAATAAACCCATCTCTTTGAACCACTAAACAAAATTCAGTATCTATAAATTCATGGCAACGGGTAAGCATGAAAACTGAATAGTCTGTTAAGTGAGTTAAGGGGGGTATTCTTACCGATCCTTCGATTTCATGTGAGGTCAATAGTTTAACCGCCCCGAACTCTATTTCCCTTTGGCAGATATTTAAAACATCCTTAGCTAATAACGGGTTAACGTCATCAGCGATTAATAATGTTATTTGAGGAAGTTTAATCATTTAACGTATGGCTTAAAATACTTTGGTAAAGTCTTTCTTATTCTTCTTTGTAGGATATTTGCCATGATATATCCATACGGAGTTAATAAGTATCCCGTCCCATCAAATGCAAATATTGAGGCATGAAAATAATTTTTCCAATAATCTTTTTTATCAAATAAGCTGCAAGGGTGTTCCTCCTTCCACTCCCATTCAATAGTCATCATTTTTTCTTTTAATTCCTTATAAGTAGCCCTCTTTAATCTTTCCACCCTGTTTGACTCTTTGACCATTCTCCAATGGGTAAGGGTTAAAACTGCTGGGGCAATCAAGAGCCAAAGCGGGATGCTTACTATGTTTTCTATTGTCCTACTCATTATGTTTTTTATATTGGTAAATCAAAGTTTTTATTTTCCCTTTTCCTAAATGTTATTTCCTCTTCCTTGTAAAACCTTCCCTGCCTCAGATACATTTCATCCTTCGGCACATGACCTAAAACAGGATGCTCATGTTGAAAGATTTGCTCATTCACATACTTGTACTTATTCAGCATCTTAGCTACCATCGTCGCTTCATTATCGCACCAAAGACTTATGTAAGAAGGATGATAGATATAACCAAACCTCTTGTAATAGTTAACGTGCATTATTGAATAAGTGCAAACCCTTGCATTGGCGTAACCGTCTGGTAAGTGTAGAAGTCCGTCGAATATAAGTTCCTGATGAGCTATAGACTTAACGAACTGTGAACGTATAAACTTATCAAATCCTCTCCTGATAAAAACCATATCATCAGAATGACACAATAAAATTTCGCCTGTCATTCCTTCTAAATCCCTATTAACCGCATGGATCTTGTTCTTACTCTTTCCCCACTTAACTATTACTTCAGGATATTCGCTTAACCTATCTTTAAACCTTTGGGTAAATTGTTTGTCATCGTCATCAAGTTTTGCAATTACTTCATAGTTCCCATTTTGGGACATTGAACGAATATTGTCTAAGGCTGCAAAGAACTTTACAGGACGGGATCGGGAAGGGAAAGAGTACGTTAGTTTCATATACGTTTAATACCGAAGTCTGATTTTCTAATTTTACACATTCTGCCATCAGGGTGATGAAAAACAATACCTTCAATATCATGCTTTGATAAATATTCTCTTAGCCCATCAAAGGATAAATCTGAAATTTTAAGATGGTTGCAACCATGTTGAATTAGATAATGTTTCTCTAATCCTTCCGGATTACCTTGAACTTTAGGCCCACATAATTCATAAGTCCCATCAGGAACGCCGGGAACATTTGCCAACCCTTCAAAAAAATATTTATCCTCTGGTTTATTATTGTCACATAAAACCCAATGCGGCCAATGTCCTGTAATTTCATCCGGCCCTTGACATGGTATTGCACCCGATGGGGCAGATTTCCCTTTCTTTACATCGTATCTCTTAAATAGATAGCCGCCTATGATAGCGCAGGCCGAACCGTCAAATTTTCTTGTAGCAATTCCTTCACCATTCAATACCCATTCGTTTTCGGGATTTATTTCATTAAAAACTAATGCTAAATTTTCCGGATTCTTTTTATATAATGTGCTTATCTTTTTCATTTACCCCTCCCCCTTTTACCCGCATCAACTAACGGTATTGATACAAACTCATAACCTATCTTATCTGTTACATCCTTTATCCATTGATAGTCCG
>Ga0193740_1000235_pt1 | contig 15827 bp, 11 predicted proteins | sample L2s1metaG_FD_145072 | JGI IMG/M metagenome (GOLD analysis project Ga0193740, IMG submission 145072) | Soil microbial communities from a riparian zone of the East river system, Colorado, United States - L2s1 | ecosystem: Environmental > Terrestrial > Soil > Riparian zone | place: USA: East River... | reverse complement strand
CATCATATCGATAGTGCTCATTGGGGAATGGGAATGGAAAGCAGTGGCCCGGTTGAAATATGGTGTGATAAAGTTGAATTTGCGACTGGTGGGCTGTGGGATGTACATGGCATATTTAAAACAGGAGCAAAGTATGCCAATGGTGTTACGATGATTGTCAGCAACGAATTTCCAAACGGGATAAAATTTGAAGGTACTAACGGATGGGTATTTGTTTCAAGAGGCGATTACCAGGTTACAGCGAGTGACCCTACAAAACCGGGTGAAAGGGCAAAGAAACTAGATGCAAGTGATCCAAAAATTCTCACTTCCGTTATTGGTGAAAAAGAATTTCATTTTACAGTGAGCAAGGAACATCATGGCAACTGGCTCGAGGCTATAAGAGATAACAAAGCAACGATCGCACCTGTTGAAGAAGCGCATCGTGCCTGCTCAGCCTGTTTGCTGCATCATATTTCTATGAAGCTGAAAAGAAAATTGTATTGGGATCCGAAAACAGAAAAATTCAAAAACGATAATGAGGCAAATGCAATGCTGAGCCGTAAGCAAAGAAAGGGATATGAAACTGCTGCGTAAACCCCTGTCCTCCGCCAAAGGCGGAGTGACTTAGGTAAAACAGTTCTTATAGTTTGGATTTGTAAAATAGTTGAATTGGAGGATATAGAGTTTGGATTTGTTCGAAAGGGCCGCTCCTTCTCCATATGGAGAAAGAGTTGGAGGATGAGGTTTATGATCCAGACAGTTTGCTACTATCATCGTCTCTTGCGTTGCACACTTGTACAACATCAATACTTATGAACAAAATGAAAAGGTTTCAAGCTCAGATTTTCCTTTTAGTAATGATTATGATGATGAGTTGTCAATCTGATAATAAAGAAACAACCACTGAAAGCAAAACTAAGCCCGTTCAATTAGTCACACTCGATCCCGGACATTTTCATGCTGCATTGGTGCAAAAGACAATGTATGACGATGTTGACTCAGTCGCATATGTTTATGCTCCCGAAGGAAATGATCTGAAATTACATTTAGAGAGGATCAATAGTTACAATACAAGAGCCGAATCACCAACAAAATGGAAAGAAGAAGTTTATACCGGGAGTGATTTTTTTGAAAAACTGATCGCTGAAAAAAAAGGGAATGTAATTGTGTTGTCTGGGAACAATCAGAAAAAGACCGATTATATTTTCCAATCACTCCAAAATGGATTCAATGTTTTTGCTGATAAACCAATGGTGATCGATACCAAAGGATTTGATAAACTCAAAGAAGCCTTTGATATAGCTGCTAAGAATAATGTACTGCTTTATGATATAATGACGGAGCGGTTTGAGATCAATACGATCCTTCAGCGTGAGCTTTCGATGATCCCTGGGATATTTGGCGAACAGGAAAAAGGTACAATAGATAATCCTGCGATCACGAAAGAAAGTGTGCATCATTTTTACAAATATGTTTCAGGCAGCGTTTTGACAAGACCTGCATGGTTTATGGATGTATCACAACAGGGAGAAGGGATTGTTGATGTGATGACGCATCTTGTTGACCTGGTTCAATGGGAATGTTTTCCTGGTCAAACGATTGATTATACTAGGGACATTGCTATCGACAAGGCAAGAAGGTGGACAACCAATATGAGTCTTTCGGAATTTAAAGCGATCACAAAACTTGACAGCTTTCCCTCCTATTTCTCCAATAACATTGTTAGTGATTCATTGCTGCAAGTATATTGTAATGGCGAGATCAATTATCAATTAAAAGGAGTTCATGCAAAAACATCGGTGATCTGGAATTATAAAGCACCAGAAGGGACAGGTGATACACATTATTCGATCATGCGGGGCACAAAAGCAAATTTGGTGATAAGACAAGGCAAGGAAGAGAAGTTCAAACCGGTATTGTATATAGAACCATTAAAGAATGATGCAGCTTTGCAAACGATCGTAGAGCAGCAGTTTTTAAAAATAAGTACAAAATTCCCTGGCGTTGAATTATACAAGACTGCTAAAGGATGGAGTGTTAAATTGCCGGAGAAGTTAGCAGAAGGACATGAATCACATTTCGCAAGAGTTACTGATAATTTTCTTGAGTATTTGAAAAACAAAAACATGCCGGCATGGGAAGTGCCAAACATGCTGGCAAAATATTACACTACAACTAAAGCACTGGAAATTGCTTTAAAGAAAAAATGATGAAACACACGATTGTTCTGTTTATGCTCGCATTCGCAGTGAATGCCTACGCTCAATATCCAAGAGTGGATATTCCCGGTTCTGAAGTAAGAAAGATAACTTCTTCCATAGTTGCCGGGCAAGAGTACGAGTTACAAATTTTATTACCCGGCGGTCATAAAACCAGCAATAAAAAATTTCCTGTCATTTACCTGATGGATTCACAATGGGATTTTCCATTGCTAAAATGTCTTTATGGTGAACATTACTACGATGGCTTTATTCCTGAGCTCATCGTCGTTGGTGTTACATGGGGCGGAAACAATCCCAATCATGACAGCCTAAGAGCAAGAGATTATACACCAACCAAAGAAGCAAGATCGCCCCAAAGTGGCGGTGCAGATAATTTTCTTTCATTTATGAAGAATGAGTTATTCCCTTTTATTGAAAAAAATTATAAAGCGGATAATAACAATCGTACACTGATGGGTTGTTCATTAGGCGGACTTTTTACTTTATATACATTATTTACTCAGCCAGAGCTGTTCACAGGTTACGCAGCAGCAAGTCCTGCTGTTGGTTGGGACAGAGAAGTTCTTTATAAATATGAAAAGGAATTTGCTGAAAAGAAATCGATAAAGCCTCTCAGAGTTTATATGACGATCGGTGATGTAGAAAGAAGCAGACCGACCTACGAAAGATTTGCAGCGCAAATGACAAGCAGGAATTATTCGTCAGTATCTCTAAGATCTAAAATATTAGAGAACACGGGGCATTCAGGAACAAAAAGTGAAACATTTGGCAGAGGCATGCAATATGTTTTTGAAAAACCAAAACTGAATCTTGATGCAGCAGTGTTAAATAAATATGTTGGTTCTTATCAAACGCCTAATGGAAATAAGATTGACATCAAGAATGAAGATGGCAAACTTGCTTTATACTTTTCTCCCACCAATAAATATGTATTATACACAGCAAGTGAAACTGGTTTTTATTCCTCGTCTGAGTTCTTCAATCTTGAATTTAAGAATGAAGGTGCAAAGCCAACGGGATTTCAGTTAAACAGGTATGGGAGCTCACAGTTCATGACTAAAACAAATTAGGATGAAAAAAATATTCTTCTTTCTGTTTATAGCTAATGCATTTACAACAATTGCACAAAAGAACGATTCACTATTATCAAAAGTTTACTACTGGAATAAATTAGAAGTTAAGAAAGAAGATACCAGGATAAGAAGGCAAGTACTCGAAGGAAAAACCTTTGCTCTTGATTATTTTGAAGTACATACCTCAACTCTTGAAGCAGGTAAAGCTCCTCACCCACCTCATGTACATGCTGACCAGGAAGAACTGATGATCGTAAAAGAAGGACAGGTAAAGATCACGATTGCAGGCAAAAGTAAAATACTCGGCCCGGGAAGTATTGCATTCGCGATGCCCGGTGATGAACATGGAATTGAAAATGCCGGAAAGACACAAGCAACATATTTCATCTTAAAATACAAAGGTAAACTACCGAATACCGAACGTGGCAAACAAGCCGGTGGCTCCTTTATGCTTGACTGGAACGAATTAACAACCAAAAATACAGGCAAAGGATACCGAAGAGACTTTTTTAACAGAGCAACATCACAATTAAAACAATTTGAAATGCATACAACTGCATTAAATGCAGATTCTGTAAGTCATGCTCCACATACGCATGTGCAGGAGGAGATCATTTTGATACTAAGAGGGAATGTTGAAATGTATATCGATGGGAAATTGCACAAGGGATCAGCGGGTGATCTGTATTTTATTTCAGCCAATGTTCCTCATGCTTTAAAAAATATCGGCAAAGAACAATGTGAGTATTTTGCTTTTCAATGGAGGGATTAATAAATAAAATTGCTTGCATGAAAAAGATAACACTACTCGCCGGCTTATCATTTAGCTTAACATCATTAGTTGCCCAACAAAAAACAGGCATGTTTGATGGCAATGAAGATATTGGCAATCCTGCGAAAAAAGGATCTGCTACTTATAATGCTGAAACACAGGAATACACAATAAGTTGCGGTGGCAAGAACATGTGGGCAAACGATGACCAATTTCGTTTTCTCTGGAAAAAGATCAAGGGCGATTTTATGATCAGCGCTACTGTTAGCTTTATCGGAAAGGGATTTGATCCACATCGTAAGATCGGCATCATAGCGAGAAATGAATTAACTCCTAACTCACCTTATGCAGATGCCTGTGTACATGGCGATGGATTAACATCATTACAATCGAGACATGCAGATACTGCACAAACTTTACAGATCGTGTCTCAAACCGTTGGAGCTGCTAATATCGAACTGCAACGTATAGGAAATACTTTTACTTTTTCCGCTGCTACTCCGGGAGAAAATTATAAAATCTCTTCCAAAGAACTTGTGTTGAATGACGAAGTTTATGCAGGGTTATTTATCTGCTCACATAATGAAAATGTAGTAGAACAAGCTGTATTCAGCAATGTTCGTATCATCATCCCTGCTGCAAAAGATTTCAGACCCTATCGTGATTATATCGGCAGTCATTTAGAAGTAATGGATGTACAAACTGGTCACCGGAAAATATTATACAGTGTGACTAATTCCATCCAGGCGCCGAATTGGACAACCGATGGCAAACATCTTATTTATAACTCAGAAGGGTTATTATACAAATTCAACCTACGAAATAACACTCCGGAAAAACTAAATACAGGTTTTGCAAACCAAAATAATAATGATCATGTTATTTCATTTGATGGAAAGCAGATGGCAATAAGCCATCATGTTGGTGAAAAAAGAATTTCAACTTTGTTTACTCTGCCAATCACTGGTTCTGACAAACCCGTACAGATCACATCTGCAGATTCAGGACATTCCTATTTACACAGTTGGTCAACTGATGGAAAGAAATTAATATTTACCGGTCAGCGAAACAATCAATACGATATCTGGGCAATAGATATCTCCAGCAAAAAAGAAACACAACTGACTAATACAGCAACATTGGACGACTCACCTGAATATAGCCCTGATGGTAAATGGATCTACTTTAATTCTGTTCGCACAGGCACCATGAAATTATGGAGAATGAAACCTGATGGCAGTAACCAGGAGCAAGTAACTTTTGATGAGTACAATGATTGGTTCCCGCACTTTTCACCCGACGGAAAATGGATAGTCTACCTGTCATATCCAAAAGAAATTAATCCTTCTGATCATCCATGGTATCAAAAAATTTATTTGCGATTAATGCCGGCAAGTGGTGGTATACCAAAAAATATTGTTTATGTATATGGCGGGCAGGGAACCATCAATGTACCATCATGGTCGCCAGACAGCAAGAAGATAGCTTTTGTAAGCAACACACAACTGAAATAATAATGAAACCCGGTTTAAAAATATTTCTCTTTATTGCCTTTTTTGCTCCACAATTTGTTTCAGCACAAATAAAACTTCCACGACTGGTAAGGGATAGCATGATCCTGCAAAGAGATGCCAAAATAAATATTTGGGGCTGGGCTGCTAAGAAGGAAAAGATAAATATCAAGTTCAACAGCAAGAATTATAAAACAACAGCCGGTAATGATGGCAAATGGCTAATACAATTACCCCCCATGAAAACTGGTGGCCCCTATACAATGGATATTAACGGAAGCAATAAAATCTCATTGAAAGAAATTCTTATTGGTGATGTTTGGATCTGTAGTGGTCAATCGAATATGGTGCATCAATTGAATATTCATGATGTGACTTATGCAAAAGATATCGCAGAAGCAAACAATGAGCAGATAAGACATTTCTGGATCCCTACACTAACCAATTTACAGGGCCCACAGGAGGACTTGCCAACTGGTTATTGGAAATCTGCTATCGGTGATGATGTAAGACCTTTTTCTGCTGTCGCCTATTTTTTTGCCAAAAAGATATATGAAAAATATCATGTACCTATCGGTTTGATCAATGCAAGTGTTGGTGGCACTCCTATTGAGGCATGGACAAGTGAGGAAGGATTAAAAGATTTTTCTTCAATCCAGGCAACCATTCAAAAAAATAAAGACACTGCATATATAAATGGAATGAACCGGGCTGCTTTCAGTAATGTAACTCGTCCTCAGCAAAATGATCTGGGAATGCTTGGTGAAAAAAAATGGTTTGATGTTTCTTATGTGCCGAAAGGATGGAAAACAATAAATATTCCCGGCTATTGGGAAGACCAGGGCATTAGAGATCTGAATGGTGTTGTTTGGTACAGAAAAGAAATTGAAATACCTGCTTCTATGACTGGTAAACAGGCAAGAGTATTCTTAGGAAGAATTATTGATGCGGATGCTTTGTATATAAATGGTAAACAAGTTGGTGTCACAACTTACCAGTATCCTCAAAGAAGATATTCTGTTTCTTCCGATGTTTTAAAAGCAGGTAAAAATATTTTTGTTATAAGAGTTACCAATACGGCAGGTAAAGGCGGCTTTGTTCCTGATAAACCTTATTACATTTTTGCTGGTAATGATACTGTTGACCTTAAAGGTGAATGGCAGTATAAAGTTGGTGAAGTGTATCAACAAAGAAGTGGAGGCGGTGGTGGTGGCATCAATGCCGGAAGTCAGCCAACGGCCTTATACAATGCGATGATCGCACCATTAATAAATTATTCTATCAAAGGGTTTCTTTGGTACCAGGGTGAAGCAAATACAAATCGTGCTGAAGAGTATGCAAAACTACAGCCTGCACAAATTATAGATTGGAGAAATAAATGGAAACAACCTGGGCGCCCATTTTTCTATGTGCAACTTCCGGGCTTTATGGATTATAATTATTTGCCTTCTGAAAGTCAGTGGGCTGGATTAAGAGAATCTCAATTAAAATCTTTATCAGTCCCAAATACAGCAATGGTAGTTGCAATCGATCTTGGTGAATGGAACGATATTCATCCTGACAATAAGAAAACTGTTGGAGAAAGATTAGCGTTAGCTGCACTAAAAATCGTTTACGGCGAAAATATTGTTCATTCTGGCCCTACCTATCAATCAGCCGCAATAGATGGAAATAAGATAACGATCACTTTTAATAATGTTGGAAGTGGTTTAATGACAAAAGATGGAGAGGATCGAAGAGAGTTTGCAATTGCCGGTGCCAATAAAAAATTTGTTTGGGCCAAAGCAAAAATTGAAGGGGATAAAATTATTGTATGGAATGACAATGTTGCGAATCCAATGTATGTCCGTTATGCATGGGCGGATAATCCAGTGAATCCAAACTTATATAATAAGGAAGGTTTACCTGCTTCACCATTCAGAACTGATAAATAACTCAATAGTAAAAATGAAAAAGAACTTACTTTTTTTTCTGACGCTAAGTGTTGCGTATGCTGCAACTGCGCAAATGACAAAGACCGATAGCACGAAGTATCCAAAGCTCACAACATTCACTGCTCAGCAGGATCAGGAAAATATGAAGCAACAGCTAGGTATTACGAAACTTAGACCCGGCAAAAGTGGTAATGAATCTGATCCTAATCATGCTAACTATGATGAAGCAGTTGCAAATCCATGTCCGCAATTACCAGATGTTCTTACAACAAAAGATGGAAAGAAAATAACCACTGCAGATGAATGGTGGAAGCAACGTCGTCCTGAAATTGTTGAAGAGTTTGAAAGAGAAGTGTATGGTCGTCTTCCAAAAAATATTCCAAAAGTAACATGGAATGTAAAGGTCACTGATCGTGAAGTTGTCAATCGTATTCCTGTTATTGTAAAAATGTTGGTCGGTCACGTTGATAATAGCGAATATCCTTTGATCAATGTTGATATTAATATGAGGCTGGTAGTACCAACTAATGTTAAAGGTCCGGTACCTGTATTGATGATGTTTAGTGGGCGTCCCTCCTTCCCTGCTCCTGCACAACCTTCACCCGATGAAATGGATAAACTAAATACTGCATTTAAAGAATTGATGATAAAGAATGATCCTTCTTTGAAAACAATTTTTGATAAGTATCCGGCTTATCAACCGATCACAAGATTACCTGCACCTAATTTTTTTGCGCCTCCAAAACCTGAGGAAGAACTTACTCCGCAGGAAAGACTATTAGCAGCAGGTTGGGGTTACGTAACTATTGAAACAAACAGCATCCAGGCTGATAATGGTGCCGGATTGACAAGAGGTATTATTGGCCTATGCAACAAAGGCCAGCCAAGAAAACCTGATGATTGGGGTTCATTAAGAGCATGGGCATGGGGCGCAGCAAGAGGATTAGATTATTTGGAAACGGACACATTAGTTGATGCAAAGAAAGTCGGCATTGAAGGTGTATCACGTTATGGCAAAGCAGCACTTGTAACACTTGCATTTGAACCTCGCTTTGCTGTTGGGTTAATTGGTTCATCCGGTAAAGGTGGCGTTACACTTCATCGTCGCGTATTTGGTGAAACTGTCGAAAATCTTTCCGGCGGTGGTGGCTTTCATTGGATGGCGGGTAATTATATAAAATATGCCACTGAAGAATCTTCTTTTGGTAAAAAAACTGGTTGTGATCTTCCTGTTGATTCGCATGAATTGATTGCTCTTTGTGCCCCGCGTCTTATGTTTGTTAGCTATGGTATCCCTGCAAAAGGCGATGCAAAATGGCTTGATCAACAAGGTAGTTGGATGGCTACTGTTGCGGCCGGATCTGTATTTAAACTATTAGGCGTAAAAGACCTTGGTATATCAAATGATTATATAAAAGAACCCATGCCACCAATGTTAACTGATAAGCTCGATGGTCAATTAGCCTGGAGACAACATGATGGTGGACATACCGATGCTCCAAACTTTAAGTTCTTTATACCATGGGCAAATAAATTTTTAAAACATGAAAGAACTGCAATGCAGTAAATAAATATGAAAAAATATATTTTTTGTTTTTCAATTATCATTCTTGCGACTGTATTCACATTTGCACAAAGTAGCCAACCATGGAATGCAAAAAAATGTGCCGTTGTAATAACTTATGATGATGCTATTGATCAGCATTTGGACATTGCAATTCCTGTTCTTGATTCCCTAGGTTTGAAAGCCACATTTTATGTCACTGCATTTTCTCAATCTATGCAGGTACGTCTAAATGATTGGAAGAAGCTTGCAACAATAGGTCACGAGTTAGGCAATCATACTTTGTATCATCCATGCATTGGTGGCAAAGGAAGAGAATGGGTGAAGCCAGAGTATGATATGAATAATTATACAGTAAAAAGAATGATTGATGAAGCAAGGATGACAAATTTGTTTCTTCAAGCATTGGATGGAAAAACAAAAAGAACTTTTGCTTTTACTTGCGGGGATATGAAAATTGGTGATTCATCTTTTATTAATGCAATGAAAAATGATTTTGTAGCTGCAAGAGCTGTAAGAAATCAAATGCATAAAATAAATGAGATCGACCTGCTGAATGTGGATTGCTATATGGTGAATGGAGAAACAGCAGCTCAAATGATCGAATGGGTAAAAAAAGCAGTGGAAACAAATTCATTGCTTGTAATACTTTTTCATGGCGTGGGCGGTGGCAATGCATTAAACGTATCGATCCCTGCACACAGAGAGTTTTTGCAATATTTAAAAAATTATGAGAAAGATATTTGGATAGCAACAATGCTAGACGTAGCAGAACATATTAAAACATTTCAAGGCAACAATAAATAATTTATAAACATGAAACCCAGAGACATCCTTCTAATTTTTGTATTCATTATTCAATGCTTACAAACAAAAGCACAACAACCAGCACCTAAAGGCTTAAAAAATCATTTTAAAGATTACTTCACCGTTGGAGTTGCTGTTTCTCCCCGTGCTTTAAAATCTGATGAAGCGCAGCTCATCGTAAAGGAGTTTAATAGCATGACTGCTGAAAATGCAATGAAGATGGGGCCAATTCATCCTTTCGAGAATCAATACAATTGGACAGGTGGTGATTCAATTGCCGCTTTTGCAAAAAGAAATAACCTGAAATTGCGTGGACATACGTTATGCTGGCACAATCAAACTCCACGCTGGCTATTTTTTGATTCATCAACAAACCAGCAGGTAACAAAGGAAGTTTTATTAAAGAGACTGAAAAATCATATTACTTCTGTTGTTACAAGATATAAAGATGCTATTTACGCATGGGATGTTGTCAATGAAGTGATCTCTGACAAAGTCGATGAATATTTCAGACCGTCGCTATGGTACCAGATATGTGGAGAAGAGTTTGTTGCCAAAGCATTTCAATGGGCACATGAAGCAGATCCGAAAGCTTTATTGTTTTACAATGACTACAATGAGATCAATCCAGTGAAAAGACAAAAGATAATAAGGCTGGTGAACGAGCTGAAAGCAAAGGGAATTCCAATTCATGGTATCGGCCTACAGGGACACTGGGCACTTAATGAGCCGTCAAAAGATCAACTGGAACAGACATTAAAAGATTTTTCAGAACTTGGTTTACCGATGCAGGTCACCGAGCTCGATATTTCGGTTTACCGGAAAGAACATAATGCCCGTGAAAGAAAAGCAACGGATTATGACACCGTCTTCACTGCGGAAAAAGAAATGAAACAGATCGAAGTTTATAAAAATTGTTTTGACTTATTTAAAAAGTATCACAAAAATATTTCCTCAGTTACTTTCTGGAATATCTCCGATCGCAGCAGTTGGCTGGATAATTTCCCGGTTCGCGGAAGAAAAGATTATCCACTCTTATTTGATGCACAGTTAAAGCCTAAGAAAGCTTATTGGGAGGTAATTAAATAAAAGAATAAATCGTGCATGGGAGTTTACCCGCTTTTCTTTCTATGTTAAAAGAAAGATCAATTGCCTTTTATTCTTCTGAGCAAAGAATTAAAAGCATTTTTATCCCATCCTTCAAGACGACCACGCTGAACAACAAGGTTATTATCAGCGCTATCTTTTAAAAAGTAATGAAAAACAAATTTCCCATTGGGATCCGACCATCCCATAATTTGTCCGAAACGAAGATCATTAAATACCAATGTATCATTCCATTCTTCTGCAGTATAAAATTGCTGGGAAAATCGTTTAAGTTTTTGCAATGCTTCGGTGTCTTCTACTGAATCAAGTAAAAAATCATTTCTTGGAAAGTATGTAAAATCGATCTCTTTCTTACTATCAAATACTGAACGGAAACCAACATGATAACCTGAATCATTGCCGGCGACAACATACCATAGCCAGTTTTGAAAAACGGTTGGTGTTGTGAAATATCTAGAGTACTGAATATTTTGTTTTTTCAAAATTGCCCTGACATCACTATTGACCATAGTCTTATTGAAAGTGCAATACAGAAGGTAAACAGCACTCATCATCAATCCCATTCTCCACCATTTTATTCTTTGCTTCCAACTATGTTTTGAAATAATAAGCAATAACACGGCTACTCCCGGCCATATTGAGAAGAATGGATCAGCAACATAAATTGAATTAAAAGAAATTCTTTTATGACTAAACGGCTCAAACCACCCTACTCCATAGTTATTGAATGCGTCAATAAAAACATGCACGAAAATAACACCGCCAAAAAATAATAACCATTTTTTAAAACTTATATTATGCGGTCGGTGCCATCGTTCAGCAATTAAAGCAGCGAACACGGCAACGATCGCAACAAATAAAAATGAATGAGTGAAACCACGATGCGCTAATAAATTGCTTGAAGTATTCATCCAAAAGGAAGCAAGAAAATCAATGTCCGGTACGCTTTGTGCAATCGCTCCCCAAATCATTGCTTTTTTTCCAAGCTTCCGATCAAGAAATGCTTCGCCCATGCATGCACCAAGGGCTATATGGGTAATTGAATCCATTATCAGGTTTATACACTAAAATAGCTTCTTATTTATTAAACTAAGAATGATCTCGCTTGCAAAAGATAGATCATGGAAAGGGTGGTTTACACTTTTTCTAAAATCTTAATCAAGTCTATTCCCTTTCCGAGCACAGGTTTAAATATATCACCTTCGCTTTTGATCCTATCCATCGCATTTTCAATTGTAAAATCTTTCATCGTAAGACCTTTTTTCACTTCTTCCCAGTATAACGGCATTGAAACTGTAGCACCAGGTTTTGGTCTTAATGAATAAGGCGCAGCCAATGTTGCTTTGGGTCGGTTCTGTAAAAAATCTACATATAGTTTATTCTTTCTTGCTTTGGTCAATCTTTCAACGCTTGTAATATCAGGTAGCATATTATTTACCTGCGTAGCAATTATTCTTGCAAACATCTGGCATTGATCATAAGTATATTTTGCACCAAGCGGAATATAAACATGAATACCTGTCGAACCAGATGTTTTTGGATAACCGATCACTCCTATACTATCCAAAACTTCTTTTGTTGCCTGCGCTACTTTTATCACTATATCAAACCCATTTTTATCAGAAGGATCAAGATCGATCAGGCACCAATCCGGATTATCCGGATTGTGTATGGTACTGTTCCATGGATTCATTTCAATAGCACCTGCATTTGCCATATATAAAATGCTTGCTTCATCTTCCGGAACCAAAAAATTTTTATCCTCGCCTTCGCTGGTAGTATAGGGCTCCATCTTAATCCAACCAGGAGCTTTACCCGTGACATCTTTTTGATAAAAACTTTTGCCATTAATGCCATTTGGATAACGATTCAGCGATTGAGGACGATCTTTTAAATAAGGGAGTAAATAGGGGGCAACCTGGTAATAATAATTCAACATATCCCGCTTTGTATATTTTTCCGCCGGCCAAAAGATCTTACTGAGATTAGTAAATTTTATCTCATTGCCATTGATCTTTTTCACCTGGGTTTCTTCAGTGGGATTTAATAATGATCTACGGCTTTTATCTGTATCAGGTCTTGTGTATTTGCTGGCTTTTATTTTTGCTGTTGATCCTTTCACCTTTTCGGCTGAGATCGCTTTTTCCTTTTTTACATTCTTTGCTTTTTTGTCAATTCGCAATCCTTCAAAAGAAGGATGACGCATAACGCCATCACTTGTGATCTCGGTATAACTGACTTCACAGACCAGTTCAGGTTTTAACCAGGTTACTGTTGCTTTGGGAGGATTTGGTCTGAATCGCGAAGGCTTATTTACATCTGGTTTTTCAGTAAAAGGGATTTTTTTCGTCTCCAGTTTTTTCATCTTCGTCATTATTTCCTTTTGCATCTTATCATTAAAGCCTGTTCCTATCTTCCCCATATAATCGAGACGTCCTTTATCAAATACACCAACCAGCAAGGCGCTGAATTTTTTTGCAGAGCCTTCATTTTGTGTAAACCCTCCGATCACCACTTCATGTCTCTTATTTGATTTTATTTTTAGCCATTCTCTTGTTCGGTCACCTTCAATATAAACACTATCCTCTTTTTTTGCCATTATGCCTTCCATTCCCATTTTGGAAGCCGCCGCTAAAAAGTCAATAGCTGATGTTTCAAAATTTTCACTTAAGCGAATAATGTTTTCATTTGGTAGATTATCTTTTAATATTTCTCTTCTTTTTGTTAACGGAAGTGCCTTAAGATCGTAGCCGTTCAACCATACTATATCAAAAACATAATAAAAGAGTGAGCCATCTGCTTCACTCCGCCAGTTTTGCAATGATCCGAAGTTTGAAATACCTTTTTCATTTAATACAACCACTTCCCCATCGATCACAGCATTGCAGTCCCATTTTTTTAATGCATCGACAACAGGATAAAACTTTTCATTAAAAGATTTATTATTCCTTGAGATAAGATTCACTTTTCCCTTATTGATCATTGCAACTGCCCTGTACCCATCCCATTTAATTTCATATTGCCAGCCGGGTTCATCAAAAGGTTGATCTACCAAAGTGGCCAGCATTGGCCTCACAGTTTTCGGGAAGGAAGCTTTTTTACCTTCGTTTTGGATCTTTTTTTTTTCAACCCGTTGTTTGCGGGATTTTTTGGATGCAGACTTATTCTTTGGAGAACTACCCCATATATTCTTACTTGTTTTCTCAATTGTCTTAATTGTTTTTCCTGAAACAACAGATTTGTCCTTTTTAGTTATATCTGTTTCTTTTGCATATTTATCGCGATGCTTGATCAACAACCACGCATTATTTTCAGCATTTTTCAATTTTACAAGCGCAAACTCACCTTTAAGTTTACTTCCATTCATTTTAATTTTTAATGACCCTTTTTTTAATTGTTGAAGCAATATCTTTTCCTGCTCTTTCTTACTATCTCCTTCCAAAGCTTCATAAGTTCCTTCATCCCAAACGATCACGGTTCCTGCGCCATAATTTCCCTCGGGAATAATTCCTTCAAAAGTTCGATAATCATAAGGATGATCTTCAACCATCATGGCTAAACGTTTATCCTCCGGATTAAGTGATGGGCCTTTCGGTACCGCCCAACTTTTTAATACACCGTCCAATTCCAAACGGAAATCATAATGCAATCTCGTGGCATCATGTTTTTGCACGACAAAACGCAAACGTGGACCTGAAGCTTTTCCGCCAACAGGTTCTGGTGTACTCTTAAATGATCTTTTCTTTTTATAAAGCGTCAAAGCCATAGTACTGAACTAATAAATATTGTACCAACTTGAATTTATCAGTTATGTTTAAAACAATGCAACTATAAGAAGATTAAACCTGTATTCTACCCCGGTGGCATAGCGTTTGTATCTTTTGAATTGCAATTATTTAATAATCCTAGTAAAAAATTATTTTATGCCAACTACAAAAACAAGATCGTCTTTAAGAGCTGGAAAGACAAAATCTGCTAATGGAAGCACAGCGAAGCCATCAAACGTAGAAACATCAAAATCCGAGAACGAGTCAGAACAGGAGAACTCACAGCTTGAAAAACTTTTTATTGATTCTTTAAAAGATATTTATTGGGCAGAGAAACAGCTGACAAAAACATTACCGAAAATGAAAAAAGCGGCAACGACAGATGAATTAAAATCCGCAATTGAGGAACATCTTACCCAAACAGAAGGTCATGTAAAAAGACTCGAACGAGTATTTGATATGTGTGGAAAAAAAGTACAAGCAAAAAAATGTGACGCTATGGAAGGACTTATCAAAGAAGGGGATTCAATAGTAGAAGAAACGCAAGACGGAAGCATGACAAGAGATGCAGGAATAATTATGGCTGCACAAAAAGTAGAGCATTATGAAATAGCAACTTATGGTTCCCTCGTACAGATCGCAAAAACCCTGGGCATGAATGATGCAGCAGAAGTTTTACATCAAACACTTGATGAAGAAAAACAAGCCGATGAAAAGCTAACAGAAGTAGCTGAATGGCATGTTAACCAGGCAGCAGAAAAAGAAGCAATCAATAATTAATAGTACCCCTTACCCTATGCGCTTTTAAAACTGATAATATGGAAACAAATAAACCATATACGCTGATAACAGGTGGAACAAGCGGCATTGGCTACGAACTTGCAAAAATTTTTGCAAATAACGGGCATAATCTTATTCTGGTTTCACGTGATGAAGCGGACTTAACAATTACAAGAAATGAGTTGTTGGAATTGGGAGTTGAAGTTCTCATAATTTCTAAGGATCTTTTTGACAGGCAAACCCCTTTTGATCTTTATAATGAAATCTGTGAAAAAGGATATGATGTGGATATACTAGTGAATAATGCA